>Ga0307516_10004129_pt1 | contig 18101 bp, 20 predicted proteins | sample 19_EM_MG_FD_203310 | JGI IMG/M metagenome (GOLD analysis project Ga0307516, IMG submission 203310) | Populus trichocarpa ectomycorrhiza microbial communities from riparian zone in the Pacific Northwest, United States - 19_EM | ecosystem: Host-associated > Plants > Roots > Unclassified | place... | reverse complement strand
AGGCGTATGAGATTGCGGGAGTGTATTTGTCGGCGTTTTTTGAACAGGTGTTGACTGGGAAGAGGGAGGCGATTTTAGAGACGGACAGTTCGCGGTATCCTGAGGTCGTGATCCTGCATTGAGTTCGATGATATAATATAGTAGTAGCTGATAGTATCAAAGGGAATTGGAAGAATCGTTGAGCAAGAATGCTTTGATCATGATATAAAACTCGTCGAAGCAACTACCCATGCCGTAGCGTGAACGGCGGTGGTATACAACGCGAGTATGTTACAAGGCTGCCAATAAGAGTATATAGTTGAGTGGGATTGGTGGTGACTCTACCGTTTGTCTTCCTGCGGAGCTTTTATACTGAGGATGACGGGGTCACTTTCCAGCGGAAATGTATTTAACTAGTAGAAGGATAAGCAGATTCCTCAAGCTATAATAGACCGGATGATTCCTTCTCATTTCCGAGGATCGAATGGGAACCTGGTTGGGACCCTCAGCTTGCATCACTCTCATCGTCCTCTCAGTTTGGTGCTGGCCAAAATACTCACTCCATCCGAAGCGGACTGTGTGCGTACAAGATGCGAGAATCATGGTCAAGAAGCCGCGTGCAAACTTCAGGCCAGTCCATCAAAGAGTTCCAGTTGCGCCACCTGATCTGTCTGACGATCTTCTTGGCTCGGTAGTAATAAACTGCACAGAGTCGATCCGATAGACGTGCTCAGAACGTGTCCAATAGTTGAAACTAGATTCCAGTGTATACTGACTCCGTTGTGCCGCAATCCAAAGATCCAACGACTTCCCCTTGTTGAGAACCATCAGGGGAGATAGAATATCAGCCTGGATTCAGGAGTCTGAGCCTTAAGTTCCAACTTGTACGTGAGCAGGCCTGTGCAGGTCGGCACAGGTCTGCACAGTCAGCCTTATACTTTGTCTTCAATCAGCTTCAGTAGGCTAGACTCCGGGTACCCATCCGCGCCTTCGTGGTTGAAGGAATAAATCCGAGTCAAGGTGTTGAGGCTTCCTCCGATTGCAGGTGACATTGTTTCAAGCTTGTCCACTGTCCCTCACTAAATACTGCAATAGGATGGCGTCTAACACGTCCGACTGTGTGTCCCTCGGAAAATAACACGTCTTCACGGCCATAGTACTCTTGCCAGCCGCCGTAGTACCAGAGCACGTCGCGTATTACGTATTCCCAGGTTCGAGTCCTCATACAAACTACTATATTACATGCTATATTACACCCCTAGGTAATTTGAACGTTGTAGCACTAACAGGTGCTGGTACGCCATCTATTATTCACTTGGTCGTGTCAACTAAACTCTCCTTTGCTTCAAAAATGGCCTTTTCCAAGTCATGTTCCTGCCCGTCTGGGGTCTGCAACGCGCCGGACACCTGAGATTCGAGTTCGTTCTCCATCGGGCTATTGATTGACCCGACCGCAAAAGAGATATGTTCTAAAGTTGCAGCACGAGCTTCAGCCTGAGTTGCCACTAGACCCGTAACTTTGCTTCTTGCGTTCGAGGAGCAAATCTCACAAAGATCCGCCATCGAAAGTTGAGTTTCGACGAGGACCACCACTACAGTGGGATAAATTGCCTACAAGTGCAGATGTAGATCAGACGATTAGTACACATAATCGAACATTCTAGTCCGCTCAACACTTACCGCAAGACGCTCCGCCCTAAAGGCAGCCGCGTGGTGGTTAATGATACTTTTATCCAGAGCCAAAACCAAGAGGCCTATCTACCAGAACGATGAGATCTGTGAGGATCTTGCGCGCAATTTCAGCAAGTGGCACGATCCAAAGTTACTAACCTGGATTGCGAGGTAAGCAAGGCCTGATTCTACGAGTAGAATCAATATGGTCTGCACTGAAGTCGTTCGCCCCCTCAAGCCAAGAGCCCCAATGATGAATGTACGGTAACTCCTGCATTTTTACATCATGGTCAGCCGCTGGATCAAGTGGATCCCGCCCACAGTGACATACCATAATTTATATCCAATTAGCAAGGTCGCGACCCCGTTCGTTGCGACGGAGAATGCGAGGCTTGTGGTCGATAGGAGACTTATTACTGGGCTTGTTGTCAAGGCCATGGGGCCAATGGGGGTCAACGACAATGCGCAGCAGGCAGCCCCCGTCCCTGTGAAGATTCAGCACGAGAGGACGACTCCCAAGTGAATACCCATTCACCCACGACTCCGATCCACAGAATAAACGGTAGGAGGATTAGCCGCCGTTGATATGGGAAAAGGGCCCATGCCCTCCAAATGACGATGAGATCGCTGATCCACATCTTCACGGATTATTAGCCAGGAATCCGGCAGCAACAGATTGGTACTCACGGGGATGCTTCCTGTCCACTCGATGGCTATATCCAATTTCCACATCACATTCTTCACCAACTCTAGCTTCTCCGACAGTAGATAATCGGTATCCAGGATGAGAGCCTTTCGGATGGACACAATGAACATGGAAACTTCAGTTCCAATGACCAAACTGGTAAGGAGGAAGTTGATGGCGGTCGCTACGAACATGACTGCTGTTGTACGATTAGAAAATCCTTTCCGCCTGTCGGGTTTCGGGAAATCAGGTCTTGCCAAGATATAACCGGGTTTGCAAGCAGGAGGAAACGAACATAAAAATTACGATCGATGCAGCGAAGAGTACAACAAACACTCCTGGTATGAAATTCATGGAATAGCCTCATACCACGAGTAATAAGGACGCACCATAAAAGATAACGGCAATGGACAGCTGTACAATCAATTGCAAGTATGAATTACCGAGATTGCGGAGAAGCTCGCTTTCGAGGGGCGTCATGGAGGAGTTGCAGGTCCCAACAAGATATTGAAATTTAAATACGATGACAAGCCTAGTCGGTCCAAATAAGCTTCGGGGAGCGGTAGAATGGGGAAGGAGGCGTCTAAATGAAGGTATCAGATGTTAGTGAGTGACTCACTGCTGGCATAAAGAACGACTGGGGGCGAATCGCGATCCCTTGATGCATAAACATCCATTTGAACCCAACTTCAATGGCCTCAGGTAGCACTATAGTCTACTTATAGCCTATTACTGGTACCGCATGTAGGCTAGATTGGTGGCAGTGAACTGGAGGCTGAGCCCGTCTCCACAGGCACTGTTCGGTTTCTTTTCCCCTGCGGAGTTGTTTCAGTCCCCAGCGATGCACCTTTTTTCCGAGTTCGCGATTTTTAGCTAGAGTGTGATAGCATAAAGAAGACAGTGCTTTGAGGTAAGGGAACCGTCACGGGTTGGATCTCGAAGTTGGGATTCTAGACCAAACGCCACCGAATTGCATGGATGTCACCATGGGGCTGGTTAAGTTTGATGAATGACCCGGTCACCTAGCAACGGTTGATGGAAAAGTGTACATCAACCTATACTTAGTAACTGACCGAGGTTAAGTTACCCTTGATCGTTGACGTTGATCCTTATATTGACTAAAATCAATCTATTTTGTGGGGTGATCATCCACTATCCTCGCTGCATGCGTGTCAGAACGCCAGCAACACTCCTTCAGCTCCTTATACGCTTCTACAGGCATCACACACAGCAGCGGCGCACGCACATCGCTGAGGACTGGGACACTCCACACAACTCTTGTGGTGGAACGGGCGGGTCCATGGCGGTGCAACTGCTTGCAGACGATGTCCCAGAGCGCGACTTCGCCATACGTCGAAGATCCGAGGTCGGCGGTGAGCGCAGTCCATCGTGTGAGGTGCACGATGAGAATTCTGACACGTCCGATGAATTTTGAGGAGATGATGAGTGTATGGCGCGTTGGATGAAGTCTTGGGAGGAGCTGGTGATGGTCAAGGGGTTGGTGGAGATGGGGGTGGAGTGGGGGGATAAGAAGAGGGAGGAGAAAGCGGGGGAGGAGAAAGAGGAGATTGGGAACCAGTGGTTCCGAGAGCATAGATGTGGTCGCCGAACATGAGCTGGTTCCAACGTCGGCAACTTTGGCGAGAAAGTTGAGGCCTGAACGTTCATCGCCTGGGTCAGAACTGACGGCAATGATCCATTCGTCGAAATCGCCGTACGAGGAGCTGACGGAGCGCGTCTAGGGGGGCAATAGTTTTGGAATATTCATGTATTAGGCATCATCGTTCCTCGGGACCATGAGGATATGCGGGACGCCCGCCTGGTAAGTCTCCAATTCAAGTTTATTCAACTATTCGTTATCCACCCATTCATCACTTCTATAGCACAAGACATCCGAGTCGGACAACAGCATGATCAGACGTTTGCCCCGGGTGCTGTACCTTTCCATTCCTGGATTCCCTGCCTCGCGATCCTGATACATACCGAAACCTGCCCAAGACGTCCTGGACAAGGTCGCCGTACCGCTAGGCATCGACACTCCTCTCTACCGCGTCATCGTCCCCTGCTACAGTACGTACCCCAGCTGTCCATTCGAGTGATATTCCGAGTCTTATGGCATATATCTAGGGGATGCCGCCCACCCAGCGCTACTAGTTTTCTATTCGATCATGGCGGTCTTCTTCCTTCTCGTCTGTCCGGTAGCTAGTTTCTGGGCAGCGGCGCAAGGCGAACAATCTCGCACCAACCGGCTCGTCAATACCCTCGGCCTGATGGGTTTCGCCCTAGGAAACGGTCTCGTTCAATGGACGCAATTTTTATGGCACGTTGTATTCGTCTGACTTTTTCACGGTACCGTTTCTGACTGCTTGTAGGTGGGACAAGATATTCCCCATCGTTGAATACGGACATAAATTACATACATTCTACTTCGTCTTTCAGATACCACAAACCATCCAGTATATATCTTCTCAAACATGCATGTATTGCATCGAGAATGCTCATCGATAGAGTGTGATAACTTTCGATTGCATTGCATAAGTTAGATGATGATTGCGAGCACGAATATATATATAGATGATTAAATATCTAAAAGGGAGATTGGGAACGGATCGACAGACAAAAAGAATATCACAAGCTTATAGCCCGAAATAAGAGTGAAGAAAGAACTCGAGAAGGGGGGGTTTGATAGAACCGTCAGTAGCAGTAAAGCAGGACCAGATCATCCATGAGTGACGAAAACCAGTCTAGCCACGAGAAAAGAAAGAGAGAAAGAGAGAGGAAGTAGAAACTAAAAAGACCATTATGTAAAATCCATACGTTGTATAATTATCTTCCGAGGGGAATCTTGGGGGAATATGGTATCATCAACTCCAAACTTTTTTTAAAAATAAAAAGCGATATCGAGAGGGGGAAAAGAAAAGCAAGAGAGGAAAAGAAAAAACTTGAACGCGCCTTTCTCTCAAATGGTCGTCGCGTGATGATGCGGATGCTGATGAATCGCCTGCACCTGCGCTTGGAAATACCCTTCACTCCCCATACCTTCCACCCCATACCCTCCCATGCCCACATATCTCCCACCTCCATCCCGCGGTTGCTGCTGCTGTTGCTGCGAATGCCCAAGACCGTGCCCATGCCCATACCCCTGCTGAACAGGCGGCAATTCCATCGAATACCCAGCCGGAGAATCCGTCTGCGCATCAAAAGGCGACTGCGTCCTGCTATACACCCCCGCAACGCCCAACCCCCTCATCTGCTCGCTGACTCCGCCCATCCCCAACGATCCCCTGGAATCGGGCCTTCTCAACCCCCCGGTAGCGCCGCCGTAGCCATCGGCCGCACCACCCAGTTGAAGCATCGAAAACCCAGACGGACTCGAGTGCGTCGACCCATAAGCTCCCGCTCCCGCCCCCGCTCCAGGATTCGCATAAGGATGATACCCCCTCGTTCCCGCCACCATCCCCAATCCCGACGAGCTCCTCGGGGACCCGTCATAATCAGGCGTCCCATGCTGAGACCGCCTCACACCCTCACCTCCCCTCATCACGCTCGGCGTCATACTCCTATGCCTCCTGATCGGTCCGGAACCCCCCGACATCGGGTCTATCCCACCAGCGCCAGTAGCGTTATTGGTGCTGGTTGTGGTCGTCGTCGTCGAAGCAGGCGGATACAACGCCGCATGATCAAACGCAAGTTTATGCGACGGCGCAGACATCGATGCGAATTCTTCCGCTCCTCCTCCTCCATACCCCGAGATGGACGAAGATGAAGAGTGGGTTCTGTACCCAGGGGACGTAAGCATCAGCGACGACCGGCTGCGAAGATGCTGGATCGATGACGGGGGAGGGAGGGGTGGCTGCAGGGGAGGGGGAGACGGCGCACTGATCGTGCTAAACGCCGGACTGGCATGCGTCCCGGTCCCGGTCCAACTCCCCTCATACTCGGTCCTATGCGTCCTTGGGTCGTTCTGATCCGAATAGGCGTTCGGCGGGTTGAAATACCCATTCCCCTCCGTCGCAAACACAGGCGCAGCACGCATGATGAGCCCTTCCTCATCACCCGAAACCTCCCTGACTTCCCCCTGCACCTCCACCTCACACATCTGCGCATCAAACTCGCCTCCCACAAACGGCGTTCCCGCTGCTACAACTCCCATCGAAGAAGTCAGACTCCCGCTCCTCCACGGCCCTCCAAAATACTCTTCGTCAAAATCGCTCTCATCCCCTCTGACGCTCCCCCCGCTCACACTCCCACTTTCAGCATCATCTCCACTCGCATCGATCCAGTCCCCAACCCCTCCACCCTGCTGCTCCCTCACATGTGTCCGCATATGTTGATTCAAATTATCGCTCCTCGAAAACCGCTTCTGGCACTTGGGACAGATATACGGTCGCTCCATCGTATGCGTCCTCAGATGCCGTTTCAGATGCTCCATCCTCTTGAACATCCGTCCGCACGAATAAAGTGGGCACACGAACGCTTTGGTCTTGGTCCCGTTCAAATCGACACCGACAGCACCAAGGTCATCCGGGAACGCCGACACGTCGTACCCTGCACTAGTGGTGGTGGGCTGGGTAGGCGGTAATGGGTACGTGTGCCGGTGCTGGACCAATTCATGGCTTCTCGTCCTGTGATGCCCATGCCCACCACGCGCGGCCAAGAACCTCTGTGCTTGGGTCTGCACATCCCCGCTGTCCTGGAAATATCCCCTCTGAACGTCCGCATCACCCACAAACCTCCCCCCAGGATAGATCTCTCTCCCCGCACCAAACTCCTCCGGTCTCTCCCTACTCACACTCAAACTGGGACTCGCATATCTCCCAGATCCCATGCCCAGCCCCACACTCCTCCCCCTGTCCTCCTCCCTCTTGACCAATTTCTTCTTTCTCTGTTTGTACCCTGGGTTGCCCTCAAGCCACGACGTTCCTATCCCAAACGCAATCGTCCCGCGGAGAGCAGGAGGCAGCTTCCTCTTCCTTCCATACCTCTCTTCATCATCCGCATCGCTCACCTCGCTGTCGTCCGGCGTCACATCCATTCCCATCCCAGAATCAGGGCCTTCCTCTGTGGCGCGGCGTATAGCAGCTTCCAGCTCGCCCTCGCCTTCGAGGGTGCCCTGTGCCTGGCTAAACTGGTCATAAAGACTCCGTTTAGGGTCGTACGTGAACGATAGTGCAGGCTCGCCGGTGATGTGGGTTGTCGATTCCTGTCCTGCATTCTCCCTCTTGAGATCACGCTCGAGGGCGTCAAGGAAGAGCCGGTCGTGCGGGACTGAGAACCTGGTTGGGGAGATATATATAGTCAGTCATCGATAATGATCGGTCTTTGACTATTGGCACCGACCAATAAAAGACTTTTTGCTTTTTTTGGGTGCGGATGCATTGGTACTTGAATAAGAGATCGAGGAACGGGCTCTGTTTGACGGGTTTGGGTGTTTTTTTTTTTTGGGAAATGAATGGGAAATTACCTTGGGTTCCTCCAAGCACGCGTCGACGCCTGGCTTCAGATTACGCAGATCGCTAAAGACGCCTTCTTCGAATTTTTTCATGTTCCTCACTGGACGACCGAATGCCTGCAAAGGAACATCAGGGACATGGGTCATCTCACTTGTCATCGGGACTGACCTCGAAGCGAAAGACCAACGCTCTGACGATATCGGTCCCTGTGATGTGGTAGAGACCACCCCAGAGGACACAGGAGACGTATTCTTGTGAGGGCAGCAAGAAGCGATTGAGGGCTGGATGGCTGTTGCCGAGTCCGGCGTGTGGGAGGTGCTGATCGACTAGGCTGGACGAAGCGGGTGGTTGTGCGTACGCGGCGTCGTTGGGGTCGCCAGAGTCCCATCTGGAGGGGGCGGTGTGGAGGAAGAACTTGAGACGGTCGAGGTGGGCGAGACGTTCCTGTTCCTGGGGGAGCAGCGGGCGGGTGAGACCGTTGGAGAGGCCGGGGGTGGAGTTGGTGAAGATGCTGTCGCGGGAGGAGGGGAGTTCTGGGGGGTCGGTGTCCTCGTCCATGGGGGTGAAGGGGGAGGGGTGGAGGGTCTGTGCATGGAACTGGGCGTGGAGGTGGGCGTTCCCGGGGCGGGCGGTGCGTTCGTTGGGGTCGAGGTCGTGTGAGGTGTCGGTGGTGGATACGTGGAGGGGGATGGTGGGGGGGTAAGGGTTGGTGCGGTGGGGGTCGAGAGAGTGGTGTCTTGGGTAGTAGTCCATCGCTGTGCTGGTGGTGATCAGCGGGGGTGATAAGGAGGACAACGTCGGCGAGAAAACACCGCACGGACCGCGTGGCGACGAGGGTCGCTGGTGGTGGAGACCAGGATCGTAATAAGCGCAGCACAGGTACCGACGCTGACTCATCCTCGCCCTTCCCGGCTCCATTCATCCCTGCTCGGCTCCCGGCCTCCCCGGCCCACCCAGTCCTCCCACGATCCAATCGCTGGAGCCCCCATGCGTCTCCTGGGTTTGAATACCATCCATGCCCGTCCCGTTGTCGTCGTCGTTGGCGACATGATCGTCGACATCGGCGGTTGCTTGTCGTCTGATCCGACCCGGATCTCTGAAACGACCAATTCGCCAACATTCATCACAATTCATCGAGCGCCACAATCGGCTCGGTTCCCTGATTGGTACTCAAGTGGTGTACTCGGCGGTGGGAGGCTGTGCGTTCTTCTTCGCATCCATATCTACACGAGGCCAACCCGATCGGTCACCATCAGTCACCATCTCGCTGACAGAACCCCCTCGTTCCCTCGCAATAACTTGAATAAGCAACATGTGCTCTAGCTGCGCAAACAACATTTTATAATCCTGATTTCCGAAGTCTCGGTCCCGTGGGATGCCAAGGACCCCTATCGATTATCCATCTCCTGCGTTGCTAAAATGAAAGGCAACCTAGAGTCTTTCAGACAAGTCCCGCGTACGAACCTCTCAAATTCGGTGGCAATATCTCGATGACCAGTGACCACAGTGCCCCCAAAATCTAAATCGAACATCCATGAACCCTCGCCCTCCCTAAGCGTTTCTCATCATCGATCGATCCATGCTGCACTCCTAAAGACTATGACCGCCGTAAAAGGTCCTTCGTATGCTGTTGACAGGAACCCCAGAATCGCCTGGGATTCCCGGTACTAATTGTCGATCACGGTCCCTTTAATGCTCCCTTATATAACGCCTCGATATTTAAAGCCCTGTACGGGAACTCCGGGATCAAACCCTTTGCCCGCCAAATGCAAGCCGATCGGGATTGAAACCGCCGGGGTTGGGCGAATTTTGGCAGGCAACAGGATGGTAACGGGATCTCACAAGTCGCTGTATGTACGCGAGGTACCGTGGCACACGAGCCCCTTGTCCGGTCACCCCGGACATACGATACAATGATAATTATTTAGTCAGGTATAAAATCGAAGCGGTGCCTGCGGTAGACATTTTACGCCGCCCTTTGCTCAACGATGACTTACGCCGAATATCTCGCAGTTACAATACCGGCGCCTCTTCACCCGTCCCATTCGGAAGCTGTAGATCCCGGATCAAAAGGCACAGATCCCACCAGGCTGCGTCATCATCCGAACCACGGTTTCGATAGCTGAAGCCCTTGAACTGACGCAGCTGGGGAAACATCCGAACAATGCAATGGAACACCTCCGATGGCGATTCGATGGCAGAACCCGGGAAACAGACTTTATGGACAGTATCAAAACCGGAAATGCCCGATAGAAGGCTGGGGTCAATAGGTTTCGCGATCAACGAGATGTCGAGCTCGCCCAGATTAGGGCATCGCTCGAGCAGGGGAATTAAACCGGCTAAAGTCATAGTGGGTCCATGGATTTCTTGATGTGGCAGCGCAAACCGTCGATAAGGAAGAGCCACTCGCAAGGTCTCCAAGCGTGGCCATGATTGGGATGCTTCGTCCAACCATGAATCACCAACTTCGTCGAAAATCGACACGTATAATGCCAGGCTCTGAATTCTGTTCAATCTAAACAGAGGACGAATGGCTGCGTGCACCGATTCCCCACCTGTTACCATGTCGGGCATCACATTCAGAGCAAGTCGTGATAAAGATGCCGATGACTGATGACGAGAAAGCACTTCAGTCATGCGGCGGAGAGACCGTACTGTTTCTGTCATCACCCATGGTCTGGACCGGCGTATCTTGATCTCGAGATGTTTAAACGGACAAGACATGGATTCGACAATGTCCGCTGCTGTCACCAGATCCGCGGCGCTAAAAACAAAGTGACAAAGATTGGAAAATCGACCACCTTGGGTTGTGAATGAGTGAAGGTCAGGATCAGGGGGAAACTCGAGGGATCCCCAGGAAGCGAGAGAACTGAGGGTTCCGAGACGATCTACCCCGGCTATCGCTGGCGGAGGCATGCCCGCTACCTGGATAGTTTGGACCTCGCTCAGACTGAGTAACAGCTCATTCAACGCCAGGGCGTTATCCGGATTTATGTGCTGTTCATGGGAATAGATAGATATCTCGCGGAGGCGAGGCGAGGTCCGCGACATTGACCGTCATCCACAGCAGCTACGTCGTTGAAAATATCAACAGCCAAAATTGAAGGGCCTAAGAGCCGTTGAAGAATTGGCAGGTCCTTAAAGACTAGGGAAAACCGCCGAAGATTCGGAAGGAGGTCGCTCGGAACTGGTTGGTACTCAACAAGCGCTTCAAGCACGTTACTGCTGACCCGTGCACCACGAAAGTCAGATCGTATGGCCCGGCCAACGCCAACCTCACGAATCTTTCGAGCATGGTAGCCAAAACGCGACCAGTCAAGTGCACTAAGCAGCCGAGTGAAGTCCTTGAAAAGCACGCTCATAAGACGCTGGAAGTAGAATCGGTTATCCAGTTTGCACTTACTACGTAGGTATGTTTTCCCGAAGTCGAAATGGTCCAGAGATCGAGGGGCATCACTTGGATTAACGGACCCAATGCGGCTTGATCTCGCCATAAAAGACTCAGAGCGGGATCTAAGGGCAGCAGAAATGTAAGAAACATGACGTTTATCTACAAATTCAAATCGGAAGGCTAGCCTTTGAAAGCTTGACAGGTTTGGGCGACTGCAGCCAACGTTCTCCCCAGTTCGGGATTATCGAGATTGTCGAAGATGTTGTCCTGGATCTCGAGGATATTGAGGCATCTATGCATTGGGTAACCCTATATTGTTCAATAAGCTCATGACCCCAGCCTGGAGTCTTGAAACTAGCCTGAACCTTGAATCAGTATACGTTGAACGTCTTGATGAAAAGAAAACCCGGGTAACGCCCGAGCTTGTCACGCTCTTGTTGTCCTCATTGATCATCTATCCAAGTCCCTACAAAAAATGGCGCACTTCGGGAATGGTTAGGCCTGGCAGCCTCCAAGCCTCCGTCACCATGGCACTGATGGCAGAGCTGCTTATTACGTATTCAAGACGGTGGCCATGACAGTTCCCACACAACCTTTCTCGTGGTCCAAGCTACAGCACGCCGAACGTTCACTAGGATACCCTCTTCATACATCCTGGACCGTCACCTCTATAGAACGAACCCAACCCTCTAGACCCCTGTAGGGCTGCCTTGGCATTGCCAATGTGTGTCCTCGCGAAGCTGTGATTGGACAGTTATTTTGTGTGAGTTTTCAGGTCACTTGGCCACATCGAATGCTGTGTGATTTACCCAACAGGACATTTCCGGAGTCCGCGATTACATATCTTCTGCTAAGTATATACAACGGCATCACCAGATATTTCTCGGACTGGGGTATCATCGATTCGGCGCGCGGCTTTCAGCCCTATGACGGTATCGACACTGATACCCACCAACTCCCCACGAAGCTTTGTCCCCTCGCAACCAGACCTGTGGAGTTGCGAGTCTTATAGTACATACGCACGGTGCCATTGCAAGCCCTAGGAGTGAGTTGTTCATCTCGGTGTAATGCGGTGTACTTAGTCCATGGGCTTACTGCGATATTAAGTATAATTAGGCTCTCATTGACAGTGTAATGAACGCCGTGGTCGTCACGTCCCAAAACCGCAGTAAGTAGACTGCTCCTAACTCAAGTTCCCCATCTTGCTAGGTCTCACATGGCAGGATAACTGACTACCAGGTACACGATGAACCATATTTCTGACCAAGGAAGGACCGCAGCTCAGCGGCAGCTGTACAGACCGCACTATACGGATTTGCGGTCATCTTGATCACTCCAAAACGAAGGTACAGCCTCTCAGGAATGAATCTTTGATCACGTTCATGGGACATCTATGGATATGAAGATCTACAGTGGCTCTAGTCGTTGGCGCCTTCGCAAACTATGGTTATAAAAGCCTGAATGCAAATTCCTTCCGGCCCCAAGCATTCATGCATCCTCCCTTTCTCTTTTCTGCTTTTCCGTACCTTTTTCTTTCCATCATCCTGTCTCATGCCTTGGCTCTCGGCGCTGATGGCCCCATTCTGAACGGCAACATTAGCGCATTCATCAATAAACTTTTGACAAAGTACGAATCTCCTGGCGGAATTGGGGTCGCAGTCGTCGGAAAGACCCCCAGCGGAACGTGGAACGTCGAAACTAAAGGCTACGGAATCGCTACATTGGCGAACCGCAGCAACGTCACTGAGAACACCCTTTTCGATATTGGTTCCAATTCCAAGGTAATTCCAGGTGCTGTCTAGATCCTCTGGTGACTTTCTCATGCCGCCGTGTTCCTAGCTGTTCGACATCATCGCCACGGGACTTCTCATACACAACGAGACGTTATCTCCTCGTTTGTCCTGGACATCCAGATTGGCCTCAGTGATCCCTGGTTTCTGCTTGGAGGATCCTGTCGCTTCCAAGTATACAACCATCATTGATGCCATGTCTCATCGCACGGGCGTACCTAGCCATGACGGAAGCGTTAGACTCTCGGATAATTTGACAAATATCGTGAGCTGCTAAAATCATATCTCTCCGCTATACCCCGGCGCTCATGGACACAAACAGATCGCAAAAGTAAAACATCAACGACCTTCAGCAGAGTTTCGCGACATTTTCCAGTACAACAATAACATGTACGCTATTCTGTCGTACCTTCCCACCGCTCTCCTGCCATCAAAGATTCCGTTCGCTCGTTACGTCAAGGAACATATCTTTGACCCCCTTGGTATGACTTCAACAACATATTCCTCCCAAGTTGCCATTGCCAGTGGACACCTCGCCGACGGGATGGCGAGGCAAGTGATCAACACCGGGGATGCAAAAGTGATCTTCAGAGCTCTTCCGTTTTGGTTTCCGTCTGGGGAGGACGGTGACAGTAAGTCCTTGGCGGTCTTGACGGCCGGCGCGACTCATTCTGTAACGGCTGTTAGTTTTCTCTGGTGTAGGTGGGGTCATCACCAACGCGGTCGATATGGTGCAGACAGAACTATTATGACCAATTGCGGTGCTGACTTTGAATTAGGCTACTTGGCTCCAAACACTGCTGTTGGAGGGTGTGAACCCCAAGACTAATACTTCGGTCATCCCTCCTGACGTTGTTATCCGGGTGGCCACTGGTGTTACCGTGGATAGCGGCGCGGCGTAAGTCCATCTTCATTTGCCTCTGAATAACTTCATGTCTCGCAAGGCCATTTCCAGAGCTTTCTCCAGAGGTCTATGGTGGCGGGCAGACACGGGGAACGTACCGGGGGCATGGTGAGCGTCATTTCTCATAACGGTAGAATTTCTTACCGATGCTCTTCACAGAATACATCTCACATGGCGGCTCGGTTCCAGGTGAGTAGATGAAGGGGATTTGAATTCCGATGTTCAACGTGGATTAATTGTTTTGTTAGGATTCATGTCGACAGTTGTCCGGTTTCCTTGGGACAATGTTGGCGTTGCAGTTTTCAGCAATGATAATGAGTTTGGAGGCTTGTTGACACAGATCATCACCTCCCGTCTGGTCGATGAAGCTTTTGGGTTGGAGCCTATCGACTGGGACGGCAGGTCTGTTCTTTTCTGTCGCAGAACGCCATTCTGTTACTCAACCACGTATGGGCAGATTTCGAAATCTGTCACTTAGTTTCTCTCCCTCGCCCCCTACCCCTCGCCCCGCAAACGCCTCCTTCCCTTTCGGAGACCTCTCGTCTGTAGCGGGGAAATACAATAACCTCGGATATGGGCCGGTCGAACTTTGCCTCGTATCTCCAAAGGACCCAAATCCTTCTTCCTCCTGCAGGGCCCTTGCCACTAACATATCCATAATCCTTCCGGGTGCGACGCCACCAGATGTCCCTACGTTCTTTGCCAAGTGGGACAGCCCCATTTTTTCCCACCTCAGGTTCACGCATTTCGACGGCGCGGCGTTCAACCTCAGCGTGTTGTCAAGCTTCGTAAGTCGCTTGGATCTGGACTAGATTCTAGGCGTACTGGTTCCCTGACTTTTTTCACCTCGCCAGCCGACAGGCAATGCCTCAGTCCCATATTGGACACAAGATCTGGATCTCGGTACTACCCCTCAGGCTTTCGTTGACGATCAGCTCAGTGGCATCGGGCTCAGGGGTGTATGGGGTGCGGCGAACGAAGCTGAGGGGAATACAGCGCGAGAACGGGCAGAAGTCTGGTTTGACAGAGTTTAAGTGTCGTTTTTGACATGCAGAGCACCATAACCCTTCAAGCCTCAAGCCAAATCCTTTACGTAGCTCAGGTTTTGTTCCGCACTACCCCCAGCACCCATCGTAGTAATCGCCATTCTCATCGTCACTGCTTTAGCTGTACAAACAACATTTTCTGAATCTTGTAGCATCCATGTCATGCATTGCTCATGTGAGAGGCAACACAGGATCCACCCCGAGCAGTCTTTAAAACAAGTCGCGATTGTCACCTGCTTACAGAGAACATCTGCATCATCCATCCGGATAGAACCTCTCCAATTTTGCCTCCTGCGCACACGGCACATCCCGTCGGGCTCCTCCGACACCTTCGAGTGTCCAACACAGAGGGGTTCTCCGTGAGTTCCACAGCCCAAAAACCGCTACGTGAGCTGGGTCGATAACTGATGACCTTCTGTTCGCCACAAATCGCATCTCCAATGAGTCACTCTCGCGGACGAGGTCAGGTAACGAGATTGCACGTGATAGACAGTTCCTCAGGGTTGAAGCGTTGGTCGGAAAAGTACAAGTATTTCCGAGTCCGATGCTTTCCTATTCTCTGACCGATAATCGACGACATTCGTTCCCCTCCCCATTTCTATCCTATCTTTTTCCGGCTTGTCCGATTTTGATCCTATCTCATTCACCCAACACTGACACAGATATTCAAAAGCAATCTTGAAACGTTGAAAGTTCCTAGCTGCCATGAACCTCATTGCCGTCCTCTTCGCCCTCCTCTACGCTATCCCGATTGCTGGTATCGCAGCCAAGCCGTCCTCATATCGATGGATGTTCTTTCCCCCCATAGCCGTCATCGCCACGTTTCTCTTGTTACGCTTGAACGTTGAGATCGTCACCATGCTCCTCCTCATCGCTTCTGACTTTCTCCTCCTCACCGACGTCCAGCGCGAGCTCCGCCTCATAGGCCAGAAAAAGTCAATTTCCGACGCCCCTCTTTCGGATAGACTGACATGGGCAGTCAAGCTCATCATTGCAGTGCGCGGCATAGGATGGGAACATGAGCCGACTGGTTCCCTTCCCCCGCGTCCGACCAGCATGACCCGTGGTCAGTTTATCGTTTCGCGCGTCAAGCGGCTCGTCCTTTCCCTGCTGCTCCTCGATGTCGGCCAGATGATCATGAGGCACAATCCCTCCTGCCTTAAGACTGCGCGTCCCTTGGCGGAGCAGGGACTACTCTCGTGCTCCTACGCCATGTTCATCTTCGTTTTGAATGGTGGGGCTATCATGACCATAATATGCAACCTAATACCCTCTCTCGTCCTTGTCGCTGCCGGATTATCGGAACCTTCTGAATGGCCGGACTTCATTGGGAACTGGTCTGATGCCTATACCATTCACAAATTTTGGAGGTTAGTCAAACCCGTGTCTGGCCCCATTTTCTGCAGCTGAGCAATATATGGACAGCCGGACATGGCACCAGTTGTTGCGACGAGTGAGTCTTATGTTTTTGTCATTGCATCTCAACCGCTAATCTATATACAACCATTCAACCTAGATATTCGCGTCCCACGGAAAATACGTCGCGTACAAAGTTTTCCATTTCACATCAGGCACCAAAGCGTCATATTACGTTCAAGTCTGTGTCGCCTTTCTCCTCTCCGGATTGTTACACACTCGTTCGCGTTCGGATGGCCGGCCTTTGCAGTTCTTCCTCCTCCAAGCCATCGTCGTCATCTTTGAAGACGTGTTCTTTTCTTGTGTTAAAAGGGCAGGACTTGAGCATCGCTTGCGCGCTGTTTCATGGCTCGGCTATGCCTGGGTTTGGTGTTGGTTCCTCTGTTCGTGGCCGTTCTTTTGGGATTCCATACTTCATACAGGCCTGTTCGATGAATGGAGGGGCATCAGCAACTTGATCGCGCCATCCCACCTTCTTGGGTTGGTTTAAATGTCATTCTTTTCTTTCTACCTTGGGTCCATTTTTTGTTTAAAATCCCTCTCAAATTCGGTGGTAACATCTCGATGACCAACGACCATGGTGCCACCAAAATCTGAATCAAACATCGAAGAACCCGGCCGTCGTTTGTTGTCCAGGCGTTTCTCGTCATCAATCCATCCATGTTGCGCTTTTAAGGACTATTACCACCTTAAAAGGTCCTTCGTACGTTTTTGAACTCCACAATCGCCGTGAATTCCCGATACTGATTGACGGCCCGTCGCGGTCCCTTTTATGTTCCTTGAACCTTCATACCCAGACCTGCCCGGACCTTGCCTTGATTGCAAGTTAATGTTGTGTACGACAGTGCTCCAACCCGACAACCCACGTCGTGACTCTTGAAGAGGGCTCTCTCAGAAGTCATAATCTACCCGTTGACCATAAAACTACAAGCCGCTGTATGTACGCGAGGTACAGACGGTCTCAGAGAGTCACCAGCCCGAGACCGCCCGAATCTGTCGCACACGATACCCTTGCCAAGTTGTCGATCACGGCTCTGACGTACTAAGTTACGGTAAGTACGGTTGGTCAGGTATACAATTGAATGTGGGCCTGCGGGCCTCGCAGCGGGACGCCGGGAGACATCTTACGCTGAATATCCCGCAGTCGTCTCCTCGATAACCGACCTGATGCACATACGATGACCATTACGTCCAATCCAAGTGAAAGACCTTGAGTTTCATGCATATTTTTCGTGAGGTGAGACCCACATGGGAAGACAACCATTGTTATTAGAGGGCATAATAGGCTGACCCAGGTAAAACACCCTTTCAAATTCGGCTGTTAAATTTCTCCATCCAAGTTGCTGAGGCCAGGTACGAGACCGGGTCAGTAGGGATACCTACGCCTCCAAGGAGGCACATTCGGAGGCACATAGCCCGAGGTATCCCGGATCAAAAGGTACAGATCCCGCCAGGCTGCGTCATCGTCCGAGCCACGGTGTTGATAGCTGAAGCCCTTGAACTGATGCAGCTGGGGAAACATTCGAACAATACAATGGAACACCTCCGATGGCGATTCGATGGCGGAAGCCGGGAAATAGACTTGATAGATAGTGTCGGAACCGGAAATGCCCGATAGAAGGCTGGGGTCAATGGTTTGGCGATCAACGAGATGTCGAGCTCGCCCAGATTAGGGCATCGCTCGAGCAGGGGAATTAAACCGGCTAAAGTCATAGTGGGTCCATGGATTTCTTGATGTGGCAGCGCAAACCGTCGATAAGGAAGAG
>Ga0307516_10004128_pt1 | contig 18104 bp, 14 predicted proteins | sample 19_EM_MG_FD_203310 | JGI IMG/M metagenome (GOLD analysis project Ga0307516, IMG submission 203310) | Populus trichocarpa ectomycorrhiza microbial communities from riparian zone in the Pacific Northwest, United States - 19_EM | ecosystem: Host-associated > Plants > Roots > Unclassified | place... | reverse complement strand
TCTTTTTCGGCGACGGTCGCAGCGGCAAATGGTTCGACAGTCACGATTTGACGAACAAACCGGTGGTTACCATGCTGCCCGAGGCGAGCACCGGCGGCGCCCAAAGCAACACGCGCGCGCTGCACTACAAGGGCGCGGCGCCGATGGGTTGGGGAGCCACGCTGGGCATCACCGTTGCCAATTGTTACGACGCACGCGCCTACCAAGGCGTGAGCTTCTACATCAAGGGCAGCCCGGCCGCCGGCAACAGCCAGGTCAAGTTCTCGCTGCACAGCCCGATCAGCGAGCCTGCGCCGAGCGGCGGCTGCAGTGCCGCCGATAACGCGGCCGGCAAGTGTTACGACCACTTCGCCAAAGTCATCACGCTCACCGACCAGTGGACGCGCTACGACCTGCACTGGAAAGACCTGACGCAGAACTGCGCCAGCGATCCGAGCTACGTCCCGCAGTCACAGATCCTCACGTTCAGCTACTCGATCTTGGATCCGAACGCCGGCTTCGACTTTTGGGTCGACAACTTGAGCTTCGATCCGGGCGGCTTGCCGTCGAACGGCTTCGCCGATTTGGTGCCGAAAGCGATGTTCGAGGAGATGTGGCAGACGACCGTGGGCACCATGACGGTGAACCAGCGCAACCCCTTCTACACCTACGAAGGCATGGTCGCCGCGACCGCTAAATGGCCGGCGTTTTGCACCACCGGCACCACCGAAGACCGCCGCCGCGAAGCCGCCGCGTTCTTGTCGAACGTGGCGCACGAAACCGACAGCCTGGCGCTGATCGAAGAGAAGGGCTGCGAGGGTGACCACACCTGCACGCAATACGGCATGGCGCCGAACGGCGTGACCTACCACGGCCGCGGGCCGATCCAGCTCAGCTACTCGTACAACTACAGCGCGGCCGGCACCGCGCTCGGCCTCGGACTGGCCAACGATCCGGAAATGGTCGCCAAAGATCCGACCGTCTCGTTCGGCACCGGGCTGTGGTTTTGGATGACGTACCAATCGGCCAAGGGCATTCCGCACGAAGCCGTGAAACAAGGCTTGGGCGCGACCATCAACATCATCAACGGTATCGAGTGTGGCGGCGCCAATGCCGCGGCCGTCGCCAATCGCGTCAAGCTCTACAAGCGCTTCTGCGAGATGTTGGGCGTCGACCCTGGACCCGGCCAGGGCTGCTGACTTGCGCAAAATGGAGGATTGGTGAGCCTCCGTAGCTCGCTTCGCGTTGCGCAGTTGACGGCAAGTTTTCTTGCGCTCGTGGCCCTGGGCCCGGCCTGCTCACCGGAGGTGGCGACCGGCGCGCGTCCGAGTGGCGACGCAGGTGCGACGAGCACGGGCGGCGCGAGCACCACGACCGGAGGCGGCATCAGCACCGGCACGGGCGGTTCCGGCGTCGTCAATGGCGCGGGTAGCGGCGGCGTCGTTGGCGGAGCGGGCTCGGTCGCAGGCTCGGTCGGTAGCGGCGGCGTCGTGAGCAGCGGCGGCGTTACGAACAACGGCGGCACGGGCGGCGGCCCCAAAGTGCTTGGCCCCGGCAATCGCTGCGAGCTGGCGGGCGTTACGGTCGCGAAGGGCACGACCCTGCTCGTCGACGACGTCGAAGACGACGACTTCAAAGTGCTACCCGCCGACGGTCGCGACGCCAGCTGGTACGAAAACCACGACGCTTCGCCCGGCGCGATGGCCAGCTTCAAAATCGAGCCGACCACACCCGGCGCGCCCGGCACCACGAAGGCCATGCACTATCACGTGTCGGGTCTCGACGATTGGGGCGCGGTCGTCGGCTTGCCCTTCAACCTTTGTTACGACGCCAGCGCCTACGCCGGCTTCAGCTTTTGGATCAAGGGCGCGCAGACCACCGGCGGCACCGACCAAGTGCTGCTGGCCCTGCATACGCCGGTAAGCGAGCCCGAAGCCTCGGGCGGCGCCTGCAAAGACCTACCCAATTGCTACAATCACTTCTCGGCCGACGTGTTTACCGTGCCGACGACGTGGACCTTCCTCAACGGAGGCTTCGGCGACACCATCAAGCAGATCAACGGCGCGCTCGAATGCGGCGGCAAGAATCCGGGAGCCGTATCGAATCGGCAGCAGCGCTTCCGCAGCTTCTGCGCGGCGCTTGGCGTAGCTCCGGGCGCCAAAGACACGGGCTGCTGAGCGCCTGCGCGATCGGGACGCGCCGCTCAGCGCGCGCAGAACAGCGACACGCCGGGGTGAAAGCCCCAAGGCTTGACCGGGCCGCCTTCGGGATGAAAGTGACGCTCGATGCGCGCGTACAGGTGCTTGCCGTCGACATCGACCTCGACCTGCGTGCCAACGGGCTTGGCGTAGTGCTGGCGTACGATCTGCGCCGCGACTTGCAGCATGGCCGCGGAGATTTCTGCCTTTTGCATCCGGCGCAGCTTGGGGTTTTCGAGTGCGCGCGGTGGCGTGACGAGCTCGCCGCGCGCAGCCACGGCAATGTCGTTGCCGTTCGCCGTGGTCGTCAAAGCGTCGCTCGTGGCAACGGTTGTCGTGGTCGTCTTCGTGTTCGTCGTCGTCGCGGCCGACGCCGTGAAGGCGCTCGAACGCGCTTCAGCGGTTCTGGTATTCGCTGAGCTGACTACCAACGCTCCCGCCAAGAAGATGCTCACTACTCCCGTGCCCGTTTTCATGTTGTCCCCATGTAGCAACAGGTAGGCCAACGCCGCCTGACACCCTAACCGGCACCCAATCTAGCAAAAAGCCCGCAACGGTGCAGGCTTTTCGATCTGTGACGGGAAGGTTTCGCAGAAGCGCGCGTAACAAGAGAGTTTGCGCGCCAGTGTTACGACGTCACCCGTAACACGCGTTGTTTCCCGCCTGACACGCCGGAATCTCCAGGCGTAGCCGCTACTGCGCCAGCCAGGCCTTGGCTGCGGCTTCGCCCAGGGCGGTTTGCTTGTCGTGGTCGAGAAAGTCCGCGCCGCTTACGCGCGGCGTCGTACCGCTGAAGGTGACGTACGTCACGTCGAGCGGATCGATGCCGCCATTGTTGGGGTCACAGTTGTTCGCACCGATGAACAGGCTGCACATCTTGTACGACGCTTCGCCGATGAAATTGCCGCCGGCTTGGTCGGCGAACACGCCGTAAATCACCTGCCCCTTGTAGATGACCGCGCCAACTTGGCCGAGGTCGACGCCGTAGGCCGTGTACCATTCGGTCTCAGGGTTACCGAGCGGCATGACGAAGTACGGCAGCTTCGTCGGATCGACGTCGCCGCCGGGGATGTCATTACTCTGCACGCTGGTCTGCGGCTGGCCGGTGTTGTCGGTATTGCAGGGCGGCGTTTGGATGCCGTCGCAGTCGACGTCCATGTCCGCCCTCCACCACAGGGCATTGCCGGTCTTGCAGACGTCGATCTTCGTGGCGCTGCCCTCGTCCGGGTTGAATGGCGGATTGTGGACCGCGGTGCAGGCGCCGAGCTTGGCCATGAGCTGCGCGGCCGTCGGCGGGCCGTTGCTGGCACCGCCCGCGCTCGCCCCCGCCGCGCCAGCGCTGGCCCCCGCCGTGCCACCGGCGCCCGTGCCGCTCGCGCCGCCGCTCTTGGCTCCGCCGCCGGCCTGAGCGCTGCCGCCCTGGCTGGCGCCGCCCGCGGTGTTGCCGCCCTGGCCCTGCGAGCCGGCGGCTGCGTTCGTCCCGCCGGAGTTTGCTCCGCCCGAGCTCGTCCCGCCGTTGGTGCTGCCGCTGGTACCCGCGCTCGTGGCGTTGCCACCGGCGGTGCCTCCGCCGTTCGCGCCGGCACCCGTGGCGGTGCCGCCCGTGGCCGCGCCGCTCGCTCCGGCCGTTGCTGCGGGCCCGCTGCTCGTCGAGTCGCCCGACGAACAGGCCATCGAGACCGTCAGCGAAAGCGCGCTCACCACCGAGCCTGCGACCCAAGACTTGTGCTGCATCCCTTTAAGAGTGGCCCGCGGCTCGCCAAGCTCGCTACCCCTTTCGTTCAAAACCCTTGCCGAATGCGCATTTGCGCGACGGTGGGTGGAGGTAGGCCGGTCTTGGTCTCAGGCTTCGTCACAGCTTTTGCTGGGGCTGCCAAGCTGCAGCCCGCTGAGGATTCATCACACTTTTGGCTGCCAATTTGCAGCCTGAATCGCAGAAGCTTTCGTTGCGGACTCAGGCCACCTCGTGCGAGCGAGATTTTCACAGGAAGATCAGAAGGACAGAAGGCGAGCGACAGGGGTTTGCGCTGCCGCCGGCGAGCCCCACTTCTCGATTGCGCGCCGCAGGCGCGGCGAACCATCAATCCTTCTGATCTTGTGATCTTCCTGTGAAAATCAGGATCTCGCCTCGAGGTATGGGCTGGCCTGGGCCCGAAGCGGCTCGAGACGGCAGGGCGAGATGTGATGAATCCTTAGCTGCAGCCCGAATCGCAGAAGCTGCGGGGTCGTCGTTCGGTAGCTCAGGGCACACCAGCGCTGGCCCGCGCATAGAAATCTCGCGGACCCGCGCCTCGCTGTGAATCTCGCAGGTCCTCGCTATGAGCGATCAGGACGCAGGCAGCCCGAGACGTGCCGCGCGGCACGACCGAAGGACGACACGTGAGCTTCTGCAAGCGGGCTGCGCTTGGGCAGCTTGTTCGAGGCCTAGCGCATGAGGCGCGCTGGGTCGTCGTGCAGGCGGCTCCAGACGCTGCCGTTCAGTTGATTCTGCTCGAGCAGCCAATGTCGAAAGCGTCGGTAGAGCTCGCGATCGACAGCGCCGGGCGACTGGAAAAATTCCTCGAGGGAGCCTTGGTGGGTGAGGCCCGGAATGTCGTAGATGGCGCGGCCGAGGCATTTGACGGGCGTGCCGTGCGTGAGCGACGACAGCCCGAGCGTGCTGTTGATGACAACGGTACCGCGCGCGCCGCGCAGCGCCTGAGGTACGTTGATGATGTCGACGTACTTGAGGCGTTCGCCCAGTCCGAGCTCGCGCCGCAAGGCGTCGATTTCTGGGTGGTAGTCGCAGTATGCCCGATCCATCGGGTGCAGCTTCAAGATCAGGCAGTGATCGGCTGGCGCGTGCCGAGCGAAGCTCGTAACCACCTCGCGAATGAAATCACTGATGTTCGAGAAGCGCGAATGGCTGAGCTGCGAATCCAGATGCACCTGCAGCGGTACGAAAAAATAGGGCGGCAATGCGGATGCCGCCAGCTGCCCGCCGAACTCGCGATCGCGCAGCGTGTGCACGACGCGTCGCCAGGCGCCGCGTAGCCACAGATTCATCTGCACGATCGGGCGAATGTCACGATGGTGCCGGTAGAGTGGGTAGCGGTGCTTCGAAAGATGGGTCGCGCAGGCGTAGAAAATCGTGTGGATGACCGACTTGGCGAAAGCGTGCTTGATCGGCAGATGCGGGCGCTCGGGCTTGAGCTCGACGTCGGCGTAGGCCTCGGGGGCTTGTGGAATGCTCGAATGGCCGTTCACGCCGCCGCGCTCGAGCGTCACGAAATCAGGCCGCAAGTAGCCCTCTTCGAACACGAACACGTCGATGCCGAGCGCGCGCGCGCGAGCAATGGCCACGCGGTGCACGGGCCTGCAATCACCGAACAGCACGATGCCGTCGATTTTGCCTTGCTGCACGAGTTGCTCGAAAAATGCCGGCCACGCTTCGAGCGCGCCGTGGAAACGCACGATGGGAGGCCGGCGATAGTAGAAGTCCTCGCCGCCGTTGAAGTTGACCTTGGTCACGCGCGCGCCGGACTCTTCGAGCTGCTGCGACACACGCGAAAAGAACAGCCCCGCGGGCCCCTGCAAGAGCAGCAAGCGTCGTCCACTCAGCTCAGCCACGCCGCAGCTCCCGGCCGTGCCACCATTCGAGCCCGGAGCGTGCCAGGCTGGAGAGCTTGATCAACAGCCGCGGCAAGCGCGGGCGAAAACGCGAGCTTGTCGCTTGGCTCAGCTCGAGCACTTTGTCTTCTGCGCTGACGAAGCAGCGCGCCGACCAGCTCACGTAACGCGGATAACGCAAGAGCGCACCGGCCACGAGCTCGTCGAGCGTGAGCTTGCGCGTGCGGCGCCCGAGCGGCGCGTGGTCGCGCGTGAGCCCCCAACTGGCGTAGAAAGGCTGCCCGTACGTGACCACGGGCAGACCGCGCAAGAGCGCTTCGAAGCCGACCAGCGAGGTCATGGTGTGCACCTCGTGTGCGGCATCGAGGCAGCTCGGCAGCGGGACTTGGCCGACCAGCAGATCCCACGGCGGGCTCGTGACGCCGTGCAAGGCGCCGCTGCGATTGCCGCTGAGCACGTCCGGGTGCGGCTTGTAGACGATGTAAGCCTCCGGATTCGCGCGACGCACGGCTTGGAGCAGGCTCAAGTTATCGCCGACGCTCGAGGTGCCCAGCCGCACCGAGGCGTCGTCGGCGACTTGCCCGGGCACGAGCAGCACGCGCTGCCCCGGTCGCGACGCGACGGCGAGTTGCTCGGAAGGAGGCAAGTTGTACTTGCTGATGCGTCGGTCGATGACCAATTGGCGGAGTCGCGCGGCGCGCTCGAGCTCGTCTGCCGAAAACTCCGCGCTTTGTAGGATGTTTTCGAGCGCGCTCGGGCGCGAAGGGTCGTAGTAGATGCCGTCCGGATCGAGCACCAGCGAGCCGGGCGCGGTGAGATCGGAGCCGAGCCCCGCCGAACGCAGGAAGCCATCTTCCATGTGCCAGAGCGGCACGCCGCGCGCGGCCGCCCAGCTGGCAAGCTCCGGCGTTTTCCGGCTCGCCCAAACCACCGCCGTCATTGGTTGCGGTCCCTCGCGACCGTTCAGCGCCGCTGGCGACGCCGCGAAGCGCACGCGCCGTCCGGGCGCCCGCAAGTAACGGCGCACGAAGGGTCGCTTCCAGTAGCTCATGTCGAAGCACACGAAATTGCGGCTATTTGCGCTGAAAATCCGGCGTTGCAGCGCCAGGTGCTCGAGCACCTGCTCAGCCTCGCAACGCTGCGGCGACAGCGGATGCCGGTAGCGCGGATAGAGCAGCAGCGCGCCCGCTACGAGCTGTTCGAGGCGCAGGCGGCGCGAGCGACGCGGCGAGGTTTGCCGATCGTCCGTCAGCCCCCAGCCCGCGTAGAAGGCTTGTCCGAAGCACGTCACCTTCACCCCGGCGAGCAGGCCTTCGAAGCCGAGCTGAGAGCTGACGACGTAAAGGTGCTGCGTGCGGCGCAGCAGCGCCTGCGGATTCACATCGCCCGCGATAACGGTCACGCGCGAGGCCAGCTGACGCCCGGCAAGATAGCCGCGCTTTTTTCCGGCGACGGTGGCAGGGTGCACTTTGACGACCACGCGCGCGTTCGGATGCTCTTCGAGCGCAGCCTGTAGTGCACGTTCGAAGGTGCTCTCGTCCGCCAAGGCGCCCGTCACCGAGGCGTCGTCGTAGGTCTGATCGGCGACGACCACCAGCCCCTCGGCGTTCGCGATGACGGCGGGCAGCTGATCGGAAGCGTGGTTGTATTTCGAGACGCCCGTTTCGACGAGGCGCTGGCGAAAGCGCTCGGCGCGCGCCAAGAGCGCGGCGTCGTCGAGGCGCCCGTCGTTTTGCAGCAGCTCTTCGAGCCGGCACGGCGTGCGAGCGTCGTAATAAATGCCCAAATCGTCGACGACTAGCGAGAGCGGCGGCTCGCTTCCGCCGAGCCCCACGGAGCGCAAGAAGCCATCTTCCAGCGCCAGGTACGGCAGGCCGTGCTGGCTGGCGTAGCGGCGAGCGCGCTCCGCCGTTGGCTTGTGTCCCCAACCGGCGACGGCGTCGAGCTTCTGCGCCGCGTTGCCACTTGGTCGAAACAGCAAGCGCTTCGTGCCCAGCAGCTCTCTTACGCCGGGCAGGCGAAAAAGGCCGTGCGAAAAGACCGCGACGTTCCCCAGGCGTTCGAGCATCACGTTTCGAAGAGCTTCTGGACGCGCGTCGCGTCTTCCGCCGTGTCGACGCCGGGTGCCGGTAGCTCCGGCACCACCGCGACTTGAATCTTCATGCCCAGCCACAAGGCGCGCAGTTGCTCCAAGCTCTCCGCGCGTTCGAGCGTGGTGGGGCGCGTTTGGCTGAGCGCGAGCAGGGTGGACACGCGGTAAGCGTAGAGCCCGACATGTCGCAAAAACGTGTCCTCGGGCAACGGCCGGCTGACATCACGCGGGTTTTCGCCCGCAAACTCGTCGCGCAGCCAGGGCACGGGCGCGCGGCTGAAGTAAAGCGCGCGACCCGCCTGATCGAGCACGACCTTGACCACGTTGGGGTCGAATAGCTCGCGGCGGTGCTTGATCGGGGTAGCCAGCGTGGCCAGGCTCGCCTCCGGCTCCTGCAGCAGCGTCTCGGCGACGCGCCGCACCAGCTCGGCAGGCAAGGTCGGCTCGTCGCCCTGCAGGTTGACCACGACCAGCTCCGGTTCGAGCCGCATGCGCCGGGCTATTTCGGCCAAACGATCGGTGCCGGTCTCGTGCTCGGGCGAGGTCAGCACCGCCTCGCCGCCCGCTGCCGTGACCGCCTCGACGACGCGTTCATCGTCGGTCGCCACGACCGCGAACACGGCTCCCGCGCGCGCCGCCAGCTCCATGACGCGCACGACCATCGGCTTGCCACCCAAATCGAGCAGCGGTTTGCCGGGCAGGCGCTTGGAAGCGAAGCGCGCCGGGATGATCACGCCGAACTCGGCTTGGCCCCCGGGCGTCGTCATATGATGGCTAGCACCACCGCCGCCGAGACGGCGATTTGGTAAATGACCTGCGTCACGTCGATGGCGTTCTGCAAGATCTTGGTGTCGACCCTGGGTGGAACCAAGATCTCGTCGCCCGGGTAGACGGGCAAATCCGTGTCACCCACAGCGACCTCGGCATTGGCGCGAATGATGATGACGCGACCCTTGTCGGACCGATCCGTATAGCCGCCCGAGTCGGTTATGTAGTCCGCCGCGGTCGACTTCGGCCGGAACATCACGGCTTGCGTCATCATGACCTCGCCGCCGATACGTACGACGTTCGTGCGAGCAGGAATCACGATCACGTCGTCTGCCTCGAGCACCACGTTGCGCTGCAGGCTGTCGCGCGCTGTCACCACGCGGCCGAGCGGCTGGATCAGCCGCGCGCGTTCCACGAATTTTTGCGTCAGCTCGGCTTCACGCACCCGGATGGCGGCCTCGCCCTGTGACGAGGACAGCGCCAAAAGGGCGCTCCGCTCCAGCCGAAATAGCGCGTCGTCGATGGCGGTTTTTTGTGCCCTGGCCACCGAGGTGCGCCGAATGTGCACCGCTTTGGGGTTCGCCAACGCGGTATCGACCGAGACGTAGTTGAGCACGTCCACCAGCCGCGCGCCGCGCCGTACCGCCAGCACGGAAGGGCCGTTGAACTCGCCCTCCAAATGCACAAGGATAGTGTCGGCGCGACCATCACCCCGAAGGGTGATGGAGTCACCGTCCCGGAGGTTGAACGTTCGAAAGCCCGCCACGCTGAGCGTGCGGCTGATCGGCAGGTCATCGCGAATGCCCTCGATCGTTACCTGAGTCGCGCGTGCGGCGCCCGGGATGACGCCGAGCGCCTCGTCGCCACTGATCTTGCCCGGCTTGAACTCCAAGGTGGCCGGAATGCTAACGTCCCCACGCATCTCGATCACCGGCCCACGCGAGTTGACCAGGATCGTGTCGCCGTCTTTGAACTGAAGGGGAGGAAGCGCCCCGCGCAGCAAAAAGTCGTACAGGTCGACGTCAGTGACCTTGGCGCCGTTGCGCAGCAGGCTGATGCTGCGGTAGCTGCCCAAACGCGCGTCTACGCCGCCAGCCTGCTCCAGAAAGAACAGCACCGAATCCGAGGGCACGCCCGCATACCGGCCGGGCTTGGTCACTCCGCCGGTTACGAAAACCGCGACTGGCTTGGCGTTGAGGAGGTTGGTGTAGACCTCGAAGTTGCGCGAGTAGACGCGCCCGAGGCCCGCCTTCACCTTCGCGGTGAGGTCCGCGTTGCGGGTGCCCGCAACTTGGACCGGCCCCACGTTGGGCAAGAAGATGTTGCCCTGCGCATCCACCAAGAAGACATTGCTAATCTCGAGCGCGCCCCAGGTGTTGACCATGACGCGGTCGCCGGGCATCACCAAGTAGTCAGGGTTCAGGCCGTCTTGACGCGTACGCAAGAAGTTGCCCGTAAACAGCCGCGAGCCAAACGGATCGAGTGGGGCGAGGTTGGGAGCGCCAGGCTGGGCCGGCAGCGTTGGCGGCGGGGCCGGTGGCGCTGCCGGTTTGGTGTCGGTTGGTTCCGGAAGGCTGGCTTTCGGGATCTCTTCCGGGGCGCTCACTTGAGGCAACTGTTTCGGCAGCGCCGTGGCGACCGGCGGGGGCGTCTGCGACGCGGCTCGCCGCTCGACCGTCATGATCGCGACCAGCAACAATGGTGCCCACACCAGCGCCAAAAAGGCGAAGCGTAACCTTGGACGAAAGCGAAAGCCGAGTCGCGTCATAGCCGAGCATGCTCCCGCACGGCTGCGGCGATCAGGCTGCCGACGCCGAGCAACATGAAGCTGAGAATGAAGGCTGTGAGAATGCCGCGCTTCCGATGCGGATACGTGGATTCGTCGGGCCGAGACGGCGTCGCAATGACCGCCAGGTAGCGGTGCTGACGGTCCGCGTCGGCGCGTGCCAGCTCGAGGTTCGTCATCGCGGATTGGTAGGCCTTCTGCGAGAACTCTTTCTCCACCATCGCTGCCTCGAAGTCGGGCAGGCTGGCATTCAAGCCCTTCGACTTCGTCGGGTCGACCAAGCGTAGACTTTCGCTCGACACCTGGGCCGAAAGGGACTTCACGACCGTTTCGGCGGCCAGCACCTGCGGCGCGTCGTCCTGCATGTAGGCCTTGCGCTGCATGAGCTCTGCGCGGGCCTTCGCCAGCTCGCCTTCGAGCTTGGTACGGATTTCCATGGCAGATTGAGCGCTCTGCAACGGATTGAAGTCGGCGTGTTCTTGCTGAAGGGAAGTCACTTGCTGGCGCGCACGGCTGAGGCGTTCTTCGGCGCGTTTGACGTCGCCTTCCGCGTAGGCGGTGCGATCACGGCGCTCTCGGTCCGACAACTTGTTCACCATCTCTTCGCTGTTGGCCAAGATACTCCGCGCGAAGACCTCGGCTCTTTCGGCGCTGAAAGCCCTAACGCGCAGCGTGATGGCCCCGGAGCCTTGGTCGTAGTCAGCGTAGACCTTGTGCCCAAAGTAGACGAAGGCCTCCTCGAAGCTGGCGCGTTCGTTCAGGCGTGAGAACCAGTCTTGCCTGCGATCTTTGTAGTGCGCGATGAACCCAAGATCTTTGTCGAGCTTGACGAGCATGTCTCGGGAGAGCACGAAGTCACGCACTGTCAGCGCGTCGTTGCGCCCACCGCCGCCGGTCGCGATGCCAGCCAGCAGCCCTTCCATTCCCAGCATCGGACGAGGCTCGGAAGACTGTACCGTGAACACCGAAAACGACTCGTACTGCCCGCTCGCCAGGAACCCGAAATAGATTGCGGAGAGAACCGTCGGCAATACAACGAAGATGGCGAGGCGCCGTATCAGACGGCGGGTACGCTTTTTTCGCAGGGCCTGGGCCTGCGCCTTGGTCGAGCCTGCGCCGGGCTTTTCGGTGGGCGTGAGTGGCGTGACTTCGCCCAACCCCGGGCGGCCGTCAGTAGGCTTTTTTTCTGCTGCTGCAGTCATCAGGCGGCCTCGTAGAAGCGCTCGGCTTCGTCTACCGAATTGAAATAGTAAAGGCGGCCCTTCTGCAGCACCGCGCAATGCTCGCAGTAGCTCTTAACCGTGCCGATGTGATGCGACACGATGATCACCGACGAGCGACCGCTGCGCTCTTCGAAAGCCTTGCGACACTTGGCCTGGAAATTGAAGTCGCCGACGGCGGTGACCTCGTCGACGAGGTAGGCGTCGAACTCAATCGCCATACTCAACGCGAACGCCAGCCTGGCGCGCATGCCGGAAGAGTACGTCTTCACGGGCATGTAAAAGTACTCACCGAGCTCTGCAAACTCCATGGTGAAACCGACCACGTCGTCGACGTCGGCGCCGTAGATGCGCGCGACAAAACGGCAGTTCTCTTCGCCGTTGAGCGAGCCGCTGAAGCCGCCCGAGAAACCGATTGGCCACGAGACGGTGCCCTTGCGTCGGATCGTGCCGCTGTCGGGCGCCTCGGTACCGGCCAGCACCCTGAGCAGGGTCGACTTGCCGCTGCCGTTCTTGCCCAGGATCCCCACGTTGGTGCGCGGCGGAAACGAGAACGAGATGGCGTCTAGCACCAGGTTGCTGCCCGTTCGCGTCGGGTAAGCCTTGCTGATCCGATCCAAGTCGATCACACGACCTCCATGCGACGGCGAGCCATGCGCTCTAGATTCAGACCCAAGAACAGCATCACGACGATCCAAGTTATCGGGTACCAGGGATCGACGTAGCGCGCGTGGTAGCCCGGGAACCAGCCGTTGCGCACCATCTCGATGGTGTGAACGATCGGGTTTAGCAGGAGCAGGTCGCGCAGGCCGTTGGGCACTGATTCCACAGGATGAAAGACGGCCGAGAACCAGATTAGTGGCCGAAGCAGCGGCGGAAGCAGCAGGTCCACGTTGGTGCTGTAAACGCTGAGCCCGCAGCAAATGAGACCGAATGTTGCTCCGAGCCCGCCTGCCAGGCTCAGGCCGGCCAGCGTCTCGAGCCAGCTCTCGATGTTGAACACGCCCTCGTACAGCGCGACTCCGCCCAGGAACAGCGCGCACACCACCAGGTTGGTGACGAATTCTAGGATCGCGCGCGCGAGCACCAAATCCAGCGGTCGCACTTGCGGATAAAATAGTAGGCCCGTGTTGGCGCCAATGGCGGACATGCAACGCGCAGCTGTCTCTCGAAACAACGAGAACGGGACAATTCCGGTAGTCATGAACGCGACGAGGTTCATGCCTGGCAGAGACATGTGCCCGTAGTAGCCGTAGAACAGCGCGAAGGTGAGGATCCAAAGCGTAGGCTCGATGATTGCCCACAGGTAGCCCAGCTGATTGACGCCGAAGCGAGTCTTGGTCTCGCGCAAGAGCAGCGCGTACACCACCTGCAGCTGAGTCAGCGAACCCTGCATCTCATCACTCCGCTGCGGCGTCGTTGCCAAAAACGTCGGGCACGAAGAACCAGAGCTTGCCGTCGTTGCAAGCCAGGCGGTGGTAGGCGCGCCCGCTACGCTTCAGGTGCAGCGCGCGACAGGTTCGGCCGCTGGCGGACACGTAGGCGGCCTCGGCCACCACCGTTGCCTCGCCCACGCGGCGCGCTGTGCCACTGGGCAGCACCGAGAGCTCGGCCAGCAACGTGCGCTCGCCTTCCCCGCTCGGCGCGAGTGTACGCCCGGTGTCGTTAGCGTCAGCCGTGTCTCGGGCGCTCGTGCCTGGATGCGAAGAGCACGCGATGAGGGAGGCCATGAGCAACATTGAAAACCCAGCGCTGTAAGCCCGCGAACAGCACATCAATCTCGTCGAATCCTTCCCGTTACAGTGGGCGCGCATCATGCTTCGAAAGGGCTGGCCAGGCAACCCCGGGGCAGCGGAGGACGCTAGTTTCGAGCTGCGAGGCCACGATGCGCGCGCGCTGGCGTAGGTTCCACTGCTCGCCTGAGAGACGCTCGCCCGGGTTTAACGTGGACCCGAGCTCGATCCCCTCGCGGTCGTGGAGCTAGCTGACTCGTACGATTGCGGCTGGTCTTGCGGGTTCACGGCCCTTCGAGCAGCGTGACGCTACTCCCAGTCTTCGAGGATGGTGTAGCGAGCGACTTCACTTTTGATCCGGTCGTGCTCGGCCTTCGGCATGTCCGGGAAGCGGTCGTAGTGCCATTCACAGCGGAGCTTCGCAATCAGGCCGACGGTGCCTTCCTCCAGCATCCGCCCGAGCACTTTGTACTCGGCGCCCTCGATGTCCATCTTGACCACGATGTGGTCGTCCTTGGAGAAATTTCGGAGGAGCCACTGACTGAAGTCGATCGAAGGCGAGGCGCTGGGACGCGAATAGTCGATCGCGGGCCAGCCGCGCTCCTCGTACTCCTTCTTGCCTTCCACGACGGTCGAGGCCGAAGGGCTGTCGGACTGAAACAGGTCGATTCGCCCGTCGTGTATCCACGCGGCCGCCCACACCAAGTTGATGTCGCGCCCCAATTCCAGCGCCACGTCGGCGATGCGCGGTAGCAGCGCTCTGTTCGGTTCAAAGGCGTAACAGCTGTAGCCCGGATGCCCCTTGAGGAACTCCCGGACGGTGTTGCCCACGTTGGCCCCCAGATCGATGTATATGCTGCGCATGCGGAATCTCGGGGGAGAATAGAACATCCGCGCCCTGTCCGTCACTCGCTACGGAGCCGACGGGTTTTCAACGGAGCCGTCGACCGAAGGGCCGCGACGGAGTCGACCCGTCACGCGCGCCTTCAGCCAGCATCCCCGTGATTTCTCTGGGTTTAGCCGCCTGGAAACCAGCACGGCGCGACCGGGAATCGCTAGTCATGACCGAAACGAGTGGGCTAGAAGCGTAAGCAACGTCTCGCATCAGAAGGACAATCGTGTGAAGCCTGCTTCCCCGCTTTTTAAGCTCGTTGGCGTCGCGATCGTGAAAGACGAGGCTTCCTACATCGAGGAATGGCTTTGCTACCATCTGCGCCTGGGCTTCGAGCACTTTGTCGTCTTCGACAACGGCTCGAGCGACAACACGGCCGAAGTCCTCAAGCCGTACATCAACTACGGGGTCGTCACCTATGTCCATTGGCCGCTTTTTCCGGGCCAAATGGACGCTTATGGCTTTGCCCTGCGCGCGTTCGGCCATTTGACCGAGTGGATGAGCTTCTTCGACCCCGACGAGTTCTACGTACTGAAGAAGCACGCCACCTTGGTCGAGCTGCTTGCTGGCGTCGATGCCGACCAACTCCTGGTGTTTTGGAAGATGTTCGGGCACTCCGGCCACCGTGCCCGTCCGCCTGGGCTCGTCGTTGCCGAGTACGCTCATTGCGAGGACTCGCTCATCGGCATCACCAAGTCTATCGTCCGACCGAGCGCCACCGAAGTCGCTTTCGTGCACAACTGCCTGACGACGACGGGCCGAACCGTGAACGACCGGGGCCAGACTTTGCGCGAAGACTGGAGGCACGAGCAGCCTTTTCGTTCGGAGGAGCTCGTGTGCATCAATCACTACTTCACGCGTTCCTACGAGGAATACGCCGCCAAGATTCAACGCGGGCAGGTCGATGGCCGGTCGGAGAAGAAGCTCGAGCCCTTCTCGACCCACGACTATGCGAAGCGCGACACGGCGGCGATTGCGGCGGCGGCTCCAACCGCCGCGTTGATGGAGTTTTTCCATCGGCTGCCAGTCCAACCGCATCGCTACGGAGGCCTATCGCGCTTAGGTTCGGTCTCCAATCCGCGCAACTTCGTGATGTTTTCGCAGCAAGTCGCGCGAGAGGCGATCGCGGCGATCGCGCCCGCGAACGGCGAGATGCAGCACTACTGGTACGGCACGTTGGCCTATTTCTCGGATGTCTCGGTCGGAGATGCCCTCGCAGCCTGGGCGGATGCGCAGATCGCGGATTGGTCGGCTGCCACGAAGTCTACAATTGCTTCCAAGCCCAAGGGGGACGCGGAGCGCCGTCTCTTGTTCCACAACGGGCGCGCCGCCGAGAAGGCGGGCTCCGTTGAATTCGTGGCCGAGAACGAGGATCCGCAAATCGTCGCGCCAGTCGCTACCCCCGAAGCCCTCGGCTATTACTGGGTCAGCGCCGTCATCCGCGTTCCGCAAAAAACGACGTTGGACGCGTTTGCGTTCGGCCACAATGCGCACGGCACGGAGATGTTTGAGGCCCGCATGGCCCACTTGGAGGCCGGCGTCTACCTGGCCCTGGTCATGATCAATAGCGAGCCCTTGAAGGCGACCTCGGTTCGCATCGATCCCGGCGCGTGCCCTGGCACCTACCAGGTCTGGAATATGACCGCGTTCCACTGCCCCTGAGGGGCGTGCACTACTTCTTGACGACGCGGTCGAGCGCGAGGAGCACGGTGAGCAGCTCTTCCATACGATCGAGCGGCCACATGTTGGGGCCGTCGCTGAGGGCTTTGTCTGGATCTGGATGGGTTTCGAGGAAGATGCCGGCGACCCCGACCGCGACTGCCGCACGGGCCAACGTCGGCACTAGGGCGCGCTGCATGCCGGTGGGCCCGAAGCCGCCCGGCTGCTGCACCGAATGCGTGGCGTCGAATACGACGGGGCAGCCCGTCTGCTTCATGACTTCGAGCGCTCGCATGTCCGAGACGATCGCGTCGTAGCCGAAGCAGGCGCCGCGCTCGCAGAGCATGATCTGGTCGTTACCGGCGTCGTTCATCTTGGCGACGACGTCGCCCAAATCCCAGGGCGCCATGAATTGGCCGCGCTTGACGTGCACCGGTTTGCCGGCGGCCGCCACGCGCTGCATGAAGGTGGTTTGGCGCACCAAAAATGCCGGCGTTTGCAGCACGTCGACCACGCTGGCAACTTCGCTGATCGGCGTGTCTTCGTGCACGTCGGTGATGACGGGTACGCCGACCTCTTTTTTCACCAGCTCGAGGATGCGCAGGCCCTTCTCGAAGCCGGGGCCGCGGTAGGCTTTGCCTGATTTGCGGTTCGCCTTGTCGAAGCTCGATTTGAAGATGAACGGAATGCCGAGCTTGGCTGTCAGCACTTTGAGCGTCTGCGCGGTGCGCAGCGTCAGCTCCTGCGTTTCGATCACGCAGGGACCCGCGATCAAAAACAGCGGTCGCTCGTTACCTACTTCAAAATCCAAGAGCTTCATCGACATTCTCGCGCCCCGCTCCGTATGCCCAACTTGCCCATTTTTCGTGCATACCACTGCGCTCTCGCGCCGCCAAGACGCACGACCAGGCTATGGCCGCGAGGCTTGGGGCTAGATCATTCCAGGCCGAATTTAGTGCAAGGATCTCGACGGCGCGGCGCCGCTGTCTGAGTCCAGGCGAATTCGTACGAGTTTCGCGGGGCGGTCCGTGTCTTGAGTCCATGACTCGTCACAAGCGGGAAATCACCGTGGTTTCGCCGATGAAGAATCGCGAGGCCGCGCGCGCCTTTTGAGCTGGCGGACGCTGGGTGGCTTTGGGGTTCCACCATGCAGCCTCGTGAGCGCGCGCCGACAGCGCTCCGGCGACTCAGCTTCGTTCAAGCAGGCTGGTGGCCCGCCGTAGCAGATTCCGGGAGAGCTCAGCCAGTGGCGCTGATTGCGTCGGACGAAGCTCACTTCAGTCGAAGCTCGCGGTTTCGAGCTGCTCCTTGACTCGTCCAACCTGCCGGCGAGAAAGATCTTGAGCAATGTCACGAAGCTGGCGCTATCGGCGCGCTGCCTGACTAGCACCTGATTCGTGGGCAGGATTTGCCCGCGCTGAACCGAGCACCACTCGCTCAGGCGCGGCTCGTGCTCCCGAAATACTTCGCCGGTATTCGGAACCCGCTCGCGACCGGGAGCGATCAGGAGCGCCTGCACCGGGTCAGGCGGAACCATCGCCCTTTCGGGCGCCCCCACGAAAGTTGCCAGCCAGCTACCGCGAGCAATACGGCGAATCGACGATCAGTGTGACGCCCGCGCTGCTCGGCACGAGGCGCTTCGCGACTGCGTGATTGTGGTTTGTCGAGCAAGTCGAAGCAGATGCGTTGGCGGCGCGCGCATTGATACGGCGCGAGGCAGCGAGCTCGCGGGAATGGAACACGAGGTCGGTGGGCACAGCCCTTGCGTCGCCGGGGGCGACTAGACGCTTACTTGAGATAGGGCTGCCAGGCCGTTCCGTGCTTGGGAGCAACGAATTCAGTCACAGGCTCTGTGGAGCGCTCGAGCACTACCACGAACGGATACATATGGATCGAGGCGACCTGTTGCTGAAACGCGGTAGGGATACAACCCAACCGACGTTCCGGATCGTCGTCATTCTTGAATACCGAACGAAACTCTTGGAGCTGATGTGACAAGCCATGCACATACGAAACGAACGGGTGCATCGCGCCATGGACGTCTTCACACAAATAGACGCCGCCCGGCCGCACGTGCGGCAAGAGCTCTTCGATACTCACGAGCTGTTGAATGGGTTGATGGCCGCCGTCGTCGATGACGATATCGACCGGCCCGACCTGCTTTTTGA
>Ga0307516_10004127_pt1 | contig 18104 bp, 15 predicted proteins | sample 19_EM_MG_FD_203310 | JGI IMG/M metagenome (GOLD analysis project Ga0307516, IMG submission 203310) | Populus trichocarpa ectomycorrhiza microbial communities from riparian zone in the Pacific Northwest, United States - 19_EM | ecosystem: Host-associated > Plants > Roots > Unclassified | place... | reverse complement strand
GGCGGTGGCGAAGACCGCGTGGGACATCAGCCATGTGCACGTCGAGACCGAGGACCGCGGGGAGGCGGGGATCGTCGTACGGGTGCTGGGACATGCGACGTTCCTGCGGCTGCCGAAGCTGCTGGACGCGTTGGAGGCGTTGCCGCGGGACCGCTTGGTGCGGCTGGAGCTGGGCGGGCTGCGGCATATCGACCACGCGTGTGCGGCGGCCCTGGAGGGGTGGGCCACCGGGCGGGGGCAGGAGGCGGCGGTCGGCGGCAGGTCGGCGAGCGGGACTGCGGCGGCGTAGAGCCGACGGCCAGTTGGAGGGCCGGGTGGCGCGAGGGCGAGGGCGGTGGCGATGCGGGGCAGGGAGGGGCGGGGACCAGAGGTTGGTGACGTCGGTGGGTTCGGGGGCGTCGGTGGGTGAGAGTTGAGGGAGGGTCAGGGGGTGGTGGCGAGGAGCAGGATGGCGTCGTAGACCTCTTCGACGATTCCGTCGGGGAAGGTGCGCAGCAGGTGCTTTCGCTCCTCGGCGAGGAAGGCCGCGCTCGCCTCTTCGCCGAGGACCAGGAAGATCGAGTAGCTGCCGAGGTTGGCGAGGTGGGTGTCCACCGGTATGCGTCGGCTCCAGCGGACCACGCGGTCGGTGAAGTCGAGGTTGCCGGTGGGGTCCGCGACGCGGGCGTTGACGTTGCGATTCTCGGCGGCGACGTTCACGCCGAAGAAGCGCTCGGTGCGGCCGGCGGCCTCGGCGATCCACGGCACGTCGAGGGCGTCCGTGTTCCACCACAGGGCGAGCGCGCCGCCCGGGCGCAGTACCCGCACGGCTTCCGGGACGGCTTGGGCGGGGTCGGTCCAGTGCCAGGCCTGGGCGTAGGTGACGAAGTCGACGGAAGCGGTGGTCAGGGGGAGGGTGTTGCCGTCGCCCCGGACGATCGGGATGCCGGGGTGGGCGCTGCGGAACTGGGCCGCCATGCCGTCACCGGGTTCCACGGCGATCACGTCGGCACCGCGGGCGTGCAGGAGAGCGGTCGCTATCCCGGTGCCGGCACCGATGTCGGCGACGCGGGCGCCGCTGAGGGGATGGCCGGCGAGGTCCTCGACCGCGTCGAAGAGGGCGGGCGGGTAGGCCGGGCGGTTGGCGGCGTACTGGGCCGCGGCGGAGTTGAAGGAGTGGGCGCGAGTGGCACGGTGGGAGGCCGTCATGGAGACCATGGTGGCGAGGGTGGGGGCGAGGCGCAGTGAGTTTTCGGTGAGAGACGAGGGGAGAGACGAGGGGACTACGCGCGGCGGCGCTTCTTCGACGGGTTGCGGGTGCGGCGCGAGGTGCGCTTCTCGTGCTGCTGGAGCGCGGCCTCGTACTCCTCGCGATGGAGTCTCTCGCCGGGGGCCTCGGTGAGGGAGCGGAAGAAGTAGGCGAGGAGCGAGCCGACGAAGCCGATGGCCAGGAGGCCGCGGAGGGAGGCCTGGCGGTCGAGGTCGGGACGTTTTCCGAAGCCGTCCCAGGTCTGGCGGAAGGCCAGCGCGCTGCAGATGGCGAACATCGCGACGACGAGGACGCCCACGAAGTTGCCGGTGTCGGCGATCTGGAGGCCCTCGTAGGCGAAGCGGAGGACCAGGCAGGAGGCGACGGCGGCGGCGAGTGAGCCGACGGCTGCCGCGATGCGGCGGGGCGCATAGCCGTTGTCGTGGTCCAGCCAGGTGGTGCCGAAGAAGCGGAGGGGTTCGGGGCGGGGACCGCCTTCGGAGCCCGCGGGTGCGGTGCCGTGTTCGTCGCTCACCCGTCGATTATGGCGGGGTGCTGCGCCGCGGGCTCCGGGGGGATCAGGCGCGGCGAGAGGCGACGTAGCCGTCGCCGCGCCTGATCAGGTAGCCGTCCGGCCTTCGCCTCAGGAGAACGATGGGGCTCTCCTGAGGCAGGGCAGGATCGTCAGAAGGAGCAGCGGGGACGGATGTAGCCGTCGCTGCCCGTGTTCACATAGGCGTCCGAGACGAACTCTCCGTCGTCGATGCTGTCCCAGATGTTCGATGAGCCGTACGGGCCCGCCACGTTGGTGCCCGGCGTCTGGCAGAAAATCGGAACCTTCGCACCCTCGGGCAGCACGCGGACGAGTGTGTAGCCGGTGCCGGGTCCGCTGCGGACGTTGAGACGGACGCCCGGTGCGACCGAGTAGTACTGCACAGCCTTGGCCGCCGTGGTGACGGCTTCCGCCACGCCGCCGTCCTCCACCTTTTCGACACGGTCGACAGACATATGAGACCTCCCCCGTTAAGCCCCATGAGTGCCATGGGGTCCCGTTGATTCCCCCGAATCACGTCATGAAACACATATACACAACTCGCACGCGGAGGCTAGCAAGCCTCCTCCGTCTCGTACGAGTCTTCGACTAGGCTCCGTGCGTCGCGCGCGCGGACGAACAGCACGGGGGTGGTTCCATGGCGCCGCAGCACAACATCGGAGCGGGCGTGGAAGCGGAACTTCCCGAGTACGCCGGTCACTACCGGCTGGATTCGTGTCTGGGGTCCGGCGGCATGGGCGTCGTGCACCTGGCCCGGAGTACCTCCGGGATGAAGGTCGCGGTGAAGGTGGTGCACGCCCGGTTCGCCAAGGACCCCGAGTTCAGGGGGAGGTTCCGGCAAGAGGTGGCCGCCGCGCGGCGGGTGAGCGGCGCCTTCACCGCGTCTGTCGTCGACGCCGATCCGGAGACCGAACGGCCTTGGATGGCCACGCTGTTCATCCCCGGACCGACACTGTCCGACCATGTGAAGCAGAAGGGCCCCATGGGGCCCTACCAGTTGCGGCGGCTGATGGCCGGTCTCGCCGAGGCCCTGCGTGACATCCATCGGGTCTCAGTCGTGCACCGGGACCTGAAGCCGAGCAACGTGCTGCTCGCGGAGGACGGACCGAAGGTCATCGACTTCGGTATTTCTCGTCCGAAGGACAGCGAACTGCGGACCGAGACAGGCAAGTTGATCGGAACTCCGCCCTTCATGGCGCCCGAGCAGTTCCGTCGGCCCCGCGAGGTCGGACCCGCCGCCGACGTCTTCGCGCTCGGTTCCGTGATGGTGCACGCGGCCACCGGACGCGGGCCGTTCGACTCCGACAGTCCGTACGTCGTCGCCTACCAGGTCGTACACGACGAGCCCGACCTGACCGACGTACCGGAGAACCTCGCTCCGCTCATCCTGCGGTGTCTCGCCAAGGAGCCCGAGGAACGGCCGACACCCGACGAGTTGATGCGGGAGCTGCGGTCGGTGGCGGCCTCGTACGACACGCAGTCGTTCGTTCCGGAGCAGCGGACGGGCGATACGCCCGAGCCGGAGCCTCGTACCGAGGAGCCGGGGCAGGGATCGGGGCAGGCATCGGCGCCCGGCCGCAAGCGACGCCTGGGCAAGCGGTCGGCAGTCGGAGCGGGCGCTCTCGGTCTGGTCACGGTCGTCTCACTGCTCTCGCTCCAGCTGCTCGGCGGTGAGACGGCGGCACCGAAGAGCGGTCCGCCTCGGACGACGGCAGCGGCGTTCCGCGCCTGGGCGGCGACACCGACGCACACGCAGGGCACGCCCCAGTGTTCCTACGGCGCGGGGAAGTTGCTCTGCGCCCAGACCGGACTGGTCTTCGCCCTCGACCCGTCCGACGGCCGGCTGGTGTGGCGGCACTCCGTCGCCGGGACACGCAGGAGCGGACCGCCGGTCGTGGCAGGTGGCCTCGTCCAGCCTTCGTTGGATCAGGGCCGGCGGCTGGAGGGGCTCGATCCGGCCTCGGGCAAGGCCCGTTGGCAGCGGGAGTTGCCCGCGTACAGCGGGCTGGAGAGCGCCGGGGGCATGCTGCTGGTCACCGGGGCCGACGGCCGGGTCACCGGGGTGGACGGTGCTTCGGGCGACACGAAGTGGAGCGGGCGGATAGCGGGGCACAAGGCGCCGTCCTTCGTCTCGTTCGGCGGGGACCCGCTGGCGTATGCGACGAGCGCCTCGGCGGACGGGGCGAGCACACGGGTCACCGCGGTGGATCCGGGCACGGGTGAGGTGCGGTGGGACGCACGGCTGCAAGGGTCGCTGAAGCCGGTGGGTACGGAGGACGGGGCGGTCTTCTTCGTTTCCGTCGACCAGGTGTACGGGAACGCGGAGGCCGTGGTCCGCTACGCGCCGGACAGCGGCGGTTCACGGCGGGTGCCGCTGTCCGTACCGGTCGAACAGGCCCACGTCGCCGTGCACGGGGACGTCGTCCACCTGATGGGCACCGGTGGTTCGCTGGTGGCCGTCGACATGGACGCGCGCAAGCAGCGGTGGTCCTTGGAGACGGCGGTGTCCCGGGGCTCCGCTCCGGTGGCCGACGGCCGGCATGTCTATTTCACGGCCCCTGACGGTCGGCTGCTCGCCGTCGACGCCCGCGACGGCACGCTGCTCGGGCAGACGTCCCCGCGGCTGAGTACGACCAACTCGGACCAGGTCGCGGCCGGTCTGCCCGAACCCGTGGTCGCCGGCGACCACGTCTACGCCAGCTCCCCCGACGGCACCGTCTTCGCCGTCGACGGACGGGATCCGGCGGCCTGGTAGCAGGCGAAGGGGCCGGCTTCGGAGAATCCGAAGCCGGCCCCTTTCGCGAACCGCGAACCGCGAACCGGGAGCGAGGACCGGGAGGACCGGGAGGACCGGACCGCTCAGCCCAGCATGCTGACGTCTCGTACGGCGCCCTTGTCCGCGCTGGTGGCCATCGCCGCGTATGCGCGCAGCGCCGCCGAGACCTTGCGCTCGCGGTTCTTCGGGGCGTAGACGCCGCCCAGTGCCTGCTCGCGGCGGGTCAGTTCGGCCTGGTCCACCAGCAGCTCGATGGTGCGGTTCGGGATGTCGATGCGGATCGGGTCGCCGTCCTCGACCAGGGCGATCGTGCCGCCGGACGCCGCCTCCGGGGACGCGTGGCCGATGGACAGGCCGGACGTGCCGCCGGAGAAGCGGCCGTCGGTGATGAGGGCGCAGGTCTTGCCGAGGCCGCGGCCCTTGAGGAAGGACGTCGGGTAGAGCATCTCCTGCATGCCGGGGCCGCCCTTGGGGCCCTCGTAGCGGATGACGACGACGTCGCCGTGCGTGACCTGCTTGTTGAGGATCTTCTCCACGGCCTCTTCCTGCGACTCGCAGACGACCGCCGGGCCCTCGAAGGTCCAGATGGACTCGTCGACGCCGGCCGTCTTCACCACGCAGCCGTCGACCGCCAGGTTGCCCTTGAGGACCGCCAGGCCGCCGTCCTTGGAGTAGGCGTGCTCGGCGGAGCGGATGCAGCCGCCCTCGGCGTCCTCGTCCAGGGCCTCCCAGCGCTCGGACTGGGAGAAGGCCTCGGCGGAGCGCACACAGCCGGGCGCCGCGTGCCACAGTTCCAGGGCCTCGGGGGACGGCGAACCGCCGCGCACGTCCCACGTCTTCAGCCAGTCCGCCAGGGACGGGCTGTGGACCGAGTTCACGCCCTCGTTCAGCAGGCCCGCGCGGTGCAGTTCGCCGAGGAGCGCGGGGATGCCACCGGCGCGGTGCACGTCCTCCATGTAGTACGTGCGGTCCTTGGCGACGTTCGGGGCGACCTTCGCGAGGCAGGGCACGCGGCGCGAGACCTCGTTGATCTCCTCCAGGCCGAACGGGACGTCCGCCTCCTGGGCCGCCGCCAGCAGGTGCAGGATCGTGTTCGTCGAGCCGCCCATCGCGATGTCCAGGGCCATGGCGTTCTCGAACGCGGCGCTGGTGGCGATCGAGCGCGGGAGGACGGTGTCGTCGTCCTGCTCGTAGTAGCGGCGGGTGATGTCCATGACCGTGCGGGCCGCGTCGACGTACAGCTGCTTACGGGCCGTGTGCGTGGCCAGGACCGAGCCGTTGCCGGGGAGGGAGAGGCCGATGGCCTCGGTCAGGCAGTTCATCGAGTTGGCGGTGAACATGCCGGAACAGCTGCCGCAGGTCGGACAGGCGTTCTCCTCGATACGGAGGATGTCCTCGTCCGAGATCTTGTCGTTCACGGCGTCGGAGATCGCGTCGACCAGGTCGAGCGTGCGGACCGTGCCGTCGACCAGGGTGGCGCGGCCGGACTCCATCGGGCCGCCGGAGACGAAGACCGTCGGGATGTTCAGGCGCAGGGCCGCGTTCAGCATGCCCGGGGTGATCTTGTCGCAGTTGGAGATGCAGACCAGGGCGTCGGCGCAGTGGGCCTCGACCATGTACTCGACCGAGTCCGCGATGAGGTCGCGGGAGGGCAGGGAGTACAGCATGCCGCCGTGGCCCATCGCGATGCCGTCGTCCACCGCGATGGTGTTGAACTCGCGCGGGATGCCGCCGGCCTCGACGATCGCCTCGCTGACGATCCGGCCGACCGGCTGCAGGTGGGTGTGGCCCGGCACGAACTCGGTGAAGCTGTTGGCGACCGCGATGATCGGCTTGCGGCCGATGTCCGCACCGGGTACACCGGAGGCGCGCATAAGGGCGCGTGCGCCCGCCATGTTGCGGCCGTGGGTGACTGTGCGGGACCTCAGCTCGGGCATCGTCGCTCGCTCCTTCAGACAGGTATGGCTGTTATTGAGCGTACGCCGGTCATCCAGGGGTCGGGACGGGTGTCCGGAATGCGGGATGCCTGTCTCGCCGTCATCGAGATCATCGAGTTCGCCGGGCCCGGGCGGGCCGCCAGTTGGCGAGGCTCGCGAGGTGCGCGATCAGTCGCCGGTCAGATGCCCCTGCACCACCGGTGCCACCCGCGCGATGATCTGCTCCACGTCCGCCGACGCCAGCGGCTCCACCTTGATCACGTACCGCAGTATCGCCGTCCCGACCAGCTGCGCCGCCGCCAGCTCGGCACGCAGCTCGGCGTCCGGAAGATCCAGCTGGGCAGCGATGCGACGGAGCAGCTGGGAGACGACCAGTCGACGGAAGACGGCGGCCGCGGTCTCGTTGTTCACGGCCGAGCGGACGATCGCCAGCAGCGGCGTACGGGTGGTCGGGTTCTCCCAGACGCCGAGGACGAAACGGGTCAGACGCTCGCCGACCTCGTCGAGCGGGCCGTCGGCGACCGCGTCCGGAGCGTTCAGCGCGGGCGCGAAGGCGACGGTGATCGCCGCCTCGAAGACCTGTTCCTTGGTGCCGAAGTAGTGGTGGACGAGGGCGGCGTCGACCCCGGCGGCCTTGGCGATCCCGCGTACCGACGCCTTGTCGTAGCCCCGCTCCGAGAACTCCGCGCGGGCCGCGGTCAGGATGCGGTCGCGGGTGTCCGCCGATTCCGTACGAGGAGGGCGGCCCCGCTTGCGAGCGGTGACGTCGCCCGTCGCCGGGGCGTCTTCGCCGCGCGGACTCATCGCCGGGGCACCTTCACGCCGGCGGCCAGGTGCAGCCGTGCGAAGGCCAGCGCCTCGGCGAGGTCGGCCTCGCGCTCGGCGCCGGACATGGCGCGGCGGGTGTTGACCTCGATGACGACATGGCCGTCGAAGCCGGTCACAGCGAGGCGTTCCAGCAGCTCGGCGCAGGGCTGGGTGCCGCGGCCGGGGACCAGGTGCTCGTCCTTCGCCGAACCCCTGCCGTCGGCGAGGTGGACGTGGCCGAGGCGGTCGCCCATGCGGTCGACCATCTGGATCGCGTCCGTGCGGGCCGTCGAGGCGTGGCTGAGGTCGATCGTGAAGTGCCGGTAGTCGTCCTTCGTGACGTCCCAGTCGGGCGCGTAGGCGAGCATCTCGCGGTCGCGGTAGCGCCAGGGGTACATGTTCTCGACGGCGAACCGTACGTCCGTCTCGTTCGCCATGCGCCAGATCCCGGTGACGAAGTCGCGGGCGTACTGGCGCTGCCAGCGGAACGGCGGGTGCACGACGACCGTGCTCGCACCGAGCTTCTCGGCGGCGGCGCGGGCGCGCTGGAGCTTGACCCAGGGGTCGGTGGACCAGACGCGCTGCGTGATGAGCAGGCAGGGCGCGTGCACGGCGAGTATCGGGACGCCGTGGTAGTCGCTGAGTCTGCGCAGCGCCTGGATGTCCTGACTGACGGGGTCGGTCCACACCATGACCTCGACGCCGTCGTAGCCGAGGCGTGCGGCGATCTCGAAGCCCGTCGCCGTCGACTCCGGGTACACCGAGGCCGTCGAGAGGGCGACCTTCGCATCCGGGATACGGACTACGTCCCTTGGTTCAGCCACCGGGCCAGCCTAAGGGGTGCGATTGAGTGGGTGCGGGGTGCCTGTTCGCCGGTGTGGTGTTCGCCACGGCAAGGGCGGATTCTTTTGTGGTTGCCCACCACACTGCGGGGCCGCATGTCGATACGGCCCCGCGCCCTTCGGGGCGCTACAGCGAACCCATGTGGTCAAGTCGCCGCAGGATCACGCCCTCCCTGAGAGCCCATGGGCATATCTCCACGCTCTCCACGCCCAACAGGTCCATCGCGCCCTCCGCGACCAGGGCGCCCGCGAGGAGCTGGTTGGCGCGGCCCTCCGAGACGCCGGGAAGTTCGGCGCGCTGGGCGGTGGTCATGCCGGCCAGCCGTGGCACCCACGCCTCCAGGGACTCTCGCTTGAGTTCGCGCTGGACGTAGAGGCCCTCGGTGGAGCGGGCCGCGCCGGCGAGGCGGGCGAGTTGCTTGAAGGTCTTGGACGTGGCGACCACGTGGTCGGGGGTACCGAAGCGGGTGAACTCGCCGACGGTGCGGGCGATCTGGGCACGGACATGGCGCCGTAGGGCCCTGATCTCCTCGGGGTCCGGGAGGTCGTCGGGGAGCCAGCCCGCGGTGAGGCGGCCCGCGCCGAGCGGCAGCGACACCGCGGCGTCCGGTTCCTCGTCGATGCCGTACGCGACCTCGAGGGAGCCGCCGCCGATGTCCAGGACCAGCAGTTTTCCAGCCGACCAGCCGAACCAGCGGCGGGCGGCGAGGAAGGTGAGCCGGGCCTCCTCGGCGCCGGTGAGGACCTGGAGGTCGACACCGGTCTCGCTCTGCACGCGCGCGAGGACGTCATCCGCGTTGCTGGCCTCGCGCACGGCGGAGGTCGCGAACGGCAGCAGGTCCTCGACGCCCTTGTCCTCGGCGGCTTGGAGTGCCTCCTGGATGACTCCGACGAGTTTGTCGACGCCCTCGGGACCTATGGCCCCGTCCTCGTCGAGGAGTTGGGCAAGGCGCAGCTCCGCCTTGTGCGAGTGTGCGGGCAGCGGGCACGCCCCTGGGTGCGCATCCACCACCAGCAGATGCACCGTGTTCGATCCCACGTCGAGGACACCGAGTCTCATGTACGGAACGCTACTGCCCGCGAAGCCATGGGCTGCGGCCGGAGCCGTCATCACCGTCCTCGAAGCAGTCCGCGAAGCCGTCGCTAAAGCAGTCCACGCTGCTGTCTCTGGACCAGCCGCGGGCGACTTACCCTGGACGGGTGCCAAAGACGAAAAAGGCGAAGAGCGACAAGACGGCCAAAACGCCCCAGGGTTCTTCGCAGGCGAAAGCACCGAAGAAGTCGAGGAAGGCCCTGGAAGCCGATGAGAAGGGCCTCGACTTCGCGCGCGCGTGGGTGGAGTTCCCTGATCCGGCGGACGAAGAGCAGGTTTTCCGGTGCGATCTGACATGGCTGACCTCTCGCTGGAACTGCATCTTCGGCAGCGGCTGCCAGGGCATCCAGGCCGGCCGCGCGGACGACGGGTGCTGCAGCCTGGGTGCCCACTTCTCCGACGAGGACGACGAGAAACGGGTCGCCGGGCATGTGGCCAGGCTCACTCCGGACATCTGGCAGCACCACGACGAGGGCGTGGCGAACGGCTGGGTCTCGGAGGACGAGGACGGCGACCGGCAGACCCGGCCGTTCCAGGGCTCGTGCATCTTCCAGAACCGGCCCGGTTTCGCGGGCGGCGCGGGCTGCTCGCTGCACATCCTCGCCCTGAGCGAGGGCCGCGAGCCGCTGGAGACCAAGCCGGACGTCTGCTGGCAGCTGCCGGTGCGTCGGACGTACGACTGGATCGACCGGCCCGACGACACGCGGGTGCTCCAGGTGTCGATCGGTGAGTACGACCGGCGTGGCTGGGGTCCGGGCGGCCACGACCTGCACTGGTGGTGCACGTCGGCGACCTCGGCGCACGGCGCGGGCGACCCGGTGTACGTGTCCTATCGGCCGGAGCTGATCGAGCTGATGGGCAAGGCGGGCTACGACCGGCTGGTCGAGCTGTGCGAGGAGCGGCTGGCCTCGCAGCTGCCGTTGCTGGCGCCGCATCCGGCGGATCCTGTCGGCTGACGCGGGCTGAGGCTTGCGGGTCTCGCGGATCCCGCGGATCCCGCAGATCCCGCGGCTCCCTCGAATCCGGCGGATCCCGCAGGTCTCGCGGATCCAGCGGATCCAGCGGGTCTCGCAGGTCTCGCGGATCCAGCGGATCCAGCGGATCCAGCGGGTCTCGCGGGTCCCTCGAATCCCGTCGGCCGGCATGCCCCGAGGCCTGTCGTGTCGGGCCTACGACGTGGACGGGCTCGGGTCGCCGTCCTCGCCGGGCGGTGGCATCGAGCTCCCCGGGTCGGACGGGGCCGGGCCGGGCGGTGTCGGCTCCGGGTCCAAGGACGAGGGCGGGTCGGTGGGGGTGGGGTCGGAGGAGGGCGGAGTCGTCGGGTCCGGGCCCGGGTCGGGCGGGGGCGGTGTGGGGGCGCCGGGGCCGGGTCCGTGATGGCCAGGACCGTGGCCGTGACCGGGTCCGTGGCCGGGGTCGGTGGGTTCGGGGGCGGAGGGGCTGGGCGCGGTGCCGTAGCCCTCGATGGAGACGACGGCGCCGACCGGTGAGATCGCCACCCGTGCGCTCCAGTGCCCGGACGGCTCGCGCAGATGGTCGACGTACACCTTGATCGTGAACGATTCGCCCGGTTCGAGCGTTCCCGAGGACTGGCTGAGGTAGAGCCAGGCCGCCGCGGTGGTCGCGGACCAGCGCACGGGGGCGGAGCCGGTCGCCGTGAGGTTGACCAGTGTGGTGTCGCCGCTGTTGCCGGCCGCCACCTCCAGGTGCCCGGCGCCCTTACGGGCGACGCCTGCGACGCTGATGACCTCCACGGAGACGTCGGGCCTGCCGCCCTTGGCGAAGCGGCCGGGCCTGGTGCTGGCGTTGCCGGCGTTCGCGTAGCCGCCGCCGGCCCGCTCGCCGTCGAGGATGCCGGGGCCGTGCGCCTCGCTGGCGCTGGCGGAACCGCCGCCCGGGCCCTCGTCGGCCGGGGTGTCCCGGTAGGCGGCCCACAGGGCCAGTACGGGGGCGGCGACGACGGTGGCGACGACGGTCGTGGTGACGGCACGCGCGCGGAGCCGGTCCCGGCGCGCGGCACGGTCCTTGGGGGCCATCGGGAAGCCGCGCCGGTCGAACCGGGGCGCGGTGCCCCGCGCGCGTGGGAGGTGCGCCATCGCACCGTGCAGGGCCGCGCGGGGCGCCGGAAGGACCGGCAGTTCGGCGGGGGTGACGACGGCGCCGGGCCAGCGGCCGGGGGCCGCGCGCTCGGCGGTGCGGCGGCAGTGCGGGCAGTCGTCGACGTGCCGGACGAGTTCGCGGCGCAGGGCGGTGCTGAGCACCAGCTGGTTGTCGCCGGTGAGCCTGGCGACGCTCGGACAGTCACCGGTCTCCACGACGGCCAGGGCCGCGCGCGTGCGCTCGACCTCGCAGGCGGCGGAGGCGAGCAGTTCGCGGGCCGCGGCGGGGTTCAGGCCGAGGACGGCGGCTAGTTCGTGGGCGGCGAGATGGTGGCGCACGGCGAGTTCGAGCGCCTCACGCTGCTCCGGGGTGGTGCCGGCGGCCTCCGGCCAGGCGAGCAGGGCCAGTTCGCGCCGGCGCTCCTCCTGGAGGTCGTCGGAGACCGGCGGGGTGGCGGGGGCGGGCCGCGCGCTCCGGCGCCGGTCGGTGCCCAAGCGGCCCGCCGCGTGGGTGCTCTGACGTTTCTGCTTGGCCTCGGCCAGCTTGCGCAGACAGGCCCAGCGGGCCAGCGCGTACAGCCAGGCCCTGAGGTCCCCGGCGGCGTCCGGGCCGCGGCGCTTCTCGGCGAGCGCGACGACGTCGCCGAGGGCCGCGGTCGCGGCGTCGTGGTCGCACAGCACGGACAGGCAGTAGGTGAACAGGCCGTCCAGGTACGGCTCGTAGCGCGCGAGCGGCCACTGCGCCAGCGTGCGCGCCGCCGCGCGGTCGCGCGCCTCCCGGTGCGCCCGGTGTGCGCTGGTGATGCGGGTCGAGGTCTCCGGACTGCTGCTCATCACCCGTGGACCGTAGGGGGCACACGTTCGTCCCTTCTTGTCCCTTGAGTTCTTTTAATCCATACGGGTGAAACGATCCCTCAATAGGGGACACCAACGGCCCCTTCCGTGGCTTGTTCACGATGCGGGTGGCCGGATCGCGCGGGGTGACAGTGAGGTGGGACCGGGCGGTCCGAGGCCCGTCACCCGGGCCCCGTCCGCGCTGTCAGTGGTGGCGGTTACGGTTCGTGCATGGCTGCCCGCACGAAGTCCACCAAGGAGCGCCCGTCCTACCGCTGCACGGAGTGCGGCTGGCAGACGGCCAAGTGGCTCGGCCGCTGCCCCGAGTGCCAGGCCTGGGGGACGGTCGAGGAGTACGGCGTGCCCGCCGTGCGGACGACGACACCGGGCCGCGTCACCACCTCCGCCGTACCCATCGGCCAGGTGGACGGCCGGCAGGCGACCGCCCGCTCCACCGGCGTGCCCGAACTGGACCGGGTGCTCGGCGGTGGCCTGGTCCCCGGCGCCGTGGCCCTGCTCGCGGGCGAGCCCGGCGTCGGCAAGTCCACCCTGCTCCTTGACGTGGCGGCCAAGTCGGCGAGCGAGGAGCACCGCACGCTCTATGTGACCGGCGAGGAGTCGGCGAGCCAGGTCCGGCTGCGCGCCGACCGGATCGGTGCGATCGACGACCACCTGTATCTCGCCGCCGAGACCGATCTGTCCGCCGTGCTGGGCCACTTGGACGCGGTGAAGCCGTCCCTGCTGATCGTCGACTCGGTGCAGACGGTGGCCTCCCCGGAGATCGACGGCGCACCCGGCGGCATGGCTCAGGTGCGGGAGGTGGCCGGGGCGCTGATCCGGGCCTCCAAGGAGCGCGGGATGGCGACGCTCCTGGTGGGCCATGTCACCAAGGACGGTGCCATCGCCGGTCCCCGCCTGCTGGAACACCTCGTGGACGTCGTACTCAGCTTCGAGGGCGACCGGCACGCCCGCCTGCGTCTCGTACGAGGCGTCAAGAACCGCTACGGCGCCACGGACGAGGTCGGCTGCTTCGAGCTGCACGACGAGGGCATCGTCGGCCTCGCCGACCCCAGCGGTCTGTTCCTGACCCGGCGTGCCGAACCGGTGCCCGGCACCTGCCTCACCGTCACCCTGGAGGGCCGCCGCCCCCTGGTCGCCGAGGTCCAGGCGCTCACCGTCGACTCGCAGATTCCCTCGCCCCGGCGCACGACGTCCGGCCTTGAGACCTCCCGGGTGTCGATGATGCTCGCCGTTCTGGAGCAGCGCGGCCGGATCAGCGCTCTGGGCAAGAGGGATATCTACTCCGCGACGGTCGGCGGTGTGAAGTTGTCGGAGCCCGCCGCGGACCTCGCCATCGCCCTGGCCCTGGCGTCGGCGGCCAGCGACACCCCCCTGCCCAAGAACCTCGTCGCGATCGGCGAAGTAGGCCTCGCGGGCGAGGTCAGACGGGTCACGGGAGTGCAGCGCCGGCTCGCCGAAGCACACCGTCTCGGCTTCACGCACGCACTCGTACCGGGCGACCCGGGCAAGGTCCCGCCGGGCATGAAGGTGCTGGAAGTCGCGGACATAGGGGACGCCCTGAGAGTCCTTCCGCGCTCCCGTCGGCGAGAGGCCCCACGGGACGACGAGGAGCGCCGGTAGACTTTGCCCTGGTCTCGCCCGTCCGTACGAACCGCTTGTGCGTAAGGGGACGGCCTCAGAACCTGCGACCGGAGGAGTGCAGTGGCAGCCAACGACCGGGCAGCAGCTCCCGGAAAGTCCGGCGGGAGTTCCGGTGCCGATGGCATGATGCGTGCCTCACTGAGCGCCGTGGCTCCCGGTACAGCCCTGCGCGACGGCCTTGAGCGGGTCCTGCGCGGCAACACCGGCGGCCTTATCCTGCTCGGCTCCGACAAGACCGTCGAATCGATGTGTACGGGCGGTTTCGTCCTGGATGTCGAGTTCACCGCGACGCGACTGCGGGAGCTGTGCAAGCTCGACGGCGGCATCGTGCTGTCCTCCGACCTGTCGAAGATCCTCCGGGCGGGAGTCCAACTGCTCCCCGACCCGACGATCCCCACCGAGGAGACGGGCACGCGGCACCGCACCGCGGACCGGGTGAGCAAGCAGGTCGGCTTCCCGGTCGTCTCGGTCTCCCAGTCGATGCGGCTGATCGCCCTGTACGTCCACGGTCAGCGCCGGGTCCTGGAGGACTCGGCGGCGATCCTGTCCCGCGCCAACCAGGCACTGGCGACCCTGGAGCGCTACAAGCTCCGCCTCGACGAGGTCGCGGGCACGCTGTCCGCGCTGGAGATCGAGGATCTGGTGACCGTCCGGGACCTCTCGGCCGTGGCCCAGCGCCTGGAGATGGTCCGCCGTATCGCCACCGAGATCGCCGAGTACGTGGTGGAGCTCGGCACGGACGGGCGGCTGCTGGCGTTGCAACTGGACGAGTTGATCGCCGGCGTGGAGCCCGAGCGTGAACTGGTCGTCCGCGACTATGTCCCCGAGCCCACCGCGAAGCGCTCCCGCACGGTCGAGGAGGCGCTGTACGAGCTGGACGCGCTCGCCCACGCCGAACTTCTCGAACTGCCCACGGTGGCACGGGCGTTGGGCTACACCGGCTCACCGGAGGCGCTGGACTCGGCGGTGTCCCCGCGGGGCTTCAGGCTGCTGGCGAAGGTGCCCAGGCTGCCGGGCGCGATCATCGACCGGCTGGTGGAGCACTTCGGCGGCCTGCAGAAGCTGCTGGCCGCGAGCGTGGACGACCTGCAGACCGTGGACGGCGTCGGCGAGGCGCGGGCGCGGAGCGTGCGGGAGGGGCTTTCCCGGCTGGCGGAGTCGTCGATCCTGGAGCGCTACGTCTAGGGCGTGCCCCCTCAGGCTCTCCGGCACGTCTCAAACACGCTCGCCGGCACGCCTCAGACGTTCGCCACTATGCCTCGGACGTCTGAGGCACGCCTCAGTCGTTCTCCAGCACGAACGACGTCTGGACGGTCCCGAAGCCGGGGGTCTTCGCCTCCACCAGGTACGTCCCGGCCCCGGCCGACCCCTTCGGCGGCGTCGCGCACTCGGGAGCGCTGGGCTTGCGGTCCCACTTCACCGTGTAGGTGATGCTGCTGTCGGCCGGCACCCGGAACACCAGGTTTCCGGAGGCCTTGGGGCAGTCCGCCGACGACCAGTAGTCGTCCTCGCCGGCCGCCTGGGCGATCGTCAACACCGCGTTCTTCGGGCCGAGATCGACCTTGCAGTCACCGCCGGACGAGTTCGTCGCGGTGAGCAGCAGGGTGGGCGTGGCACCGGGTCCGTAGGTGTTGTGGAGGCTGCGCACGGTCAACTTCATGGCGCCCGCGGCGCAGTTGGGAAGCGTGGAACTCGCCGGGAGCGCGTCGCCGGTGCTGACGCTGCCGCCCGAACCGCCACCGGCCGTCCCGCCGCCCGGACCTGCCGAGCCGTCCGCCCCGCCGGAGCCACCCGAACCGGACCCGGCGTCCGAACCCGAGCCGTCACCCGAGCCGTCGCCGGACCCCGAACCGCTGGAGTCCCCGCCGCTCGACTCCTCCCGCCCGCCGGGCGCTTGGCTGATCGCGGGCCCGGAACCCGTCGGCCCCGGAGTGATCGTCGAGGGTGAGGGATTCTTGTCGTTGGACCCGTCGGCACCGTTCTTGCCGCCTCCGCCGCCCGACAGGACGATCCAGGCGCCCAGCAGCGCCAACAGGGCCATCACGGACACCAGTACGACCCTCCGTCGCCAGTAGATGGAGGAGGGAAGCGGCCCGACCGGATTGCGCAGAGATCCCACGGCGCAAACTGTACGAGAGATCAGCGCGTGCGCTGGCCCCACCCGCCGCCGTCGATCACAACTTTTCCGGATCATCATCCCGGAACTGGCCGTCCCGCCCTGTCCTTCGTCAGGAGCGGCACGTGACGATCACGAAATGTGACGACACACCCCGGCGTCCATCACGGTCTGTGACCAGGGGTCGTGTGATGCGACCGGCCGACCGGCCGGCCGGTGACATGACGGCGCCGAACCCGCGCCGGCCCCGAGCAGGTCCCGTACAGGCCCCGAGCAGGTCCCGACCAGGTCCCGCGCGACCACCCAGTACCGGTCGGACAGCCCGGCCATGACCCCACAACCTCCCCACAACCTCCCCGCGGACCCACCGGATTCGGCCGACCGGCCGCCCCGCCACCCCATCAGCCAACCGACCTCACCAACAGGCCGACCAACGCCCCCTCACGCTCCCCGGCCACGGAACACACCAGCGCACCCCCGGGAACACACGTGCGCGCCCTTCGTCATGGCAGGATCGGAAGGCCATGACTGTGCCCACGAAGTCCCCGCACCCCGTGAACAGCCCCGTCGGCGACGCCCCCGGCGAGCCGCTCCACACCCCCGTCATCGACTGGTTCGACGGGCACGCCCGCGATCTGCCGTGGCGGCGCCCCGAAGCCGGCCCGTGGGGGGTGATGGTCAGCGAGTTCATGCTGCAGCAGACGCCGGTGAACCGCGTCCTGCCCGTATACGAGCAGTGGCTGGCCCGCTGGCCGCGCCCCGCCGACCTGGCCGAGGACGCGCCGGGCGAGGCCGTGCGCGCCTGGGGCCGGCTCGGCTACCCGCGCCGCGCCCTTCGGCTGCACGGCGCCGCCGTCGCCATAACGGAACGGCACGGCGGTGACGTACCGACGGACCACGCCCAGCTGCTGGCGCTGCCCGGCATCGGCGAGTACACGGCCGCCGCCGTCGCCTCCTTCGCGTACGGGCAGCGGCACGCGGTACTGGACACCAACGTCCGCCGGGTCTTCGCCCGGGCCGTGACCGGCGTGCGGTACCCGCCGAACGCCACCACCGCCGCCGAACGCAAGCTGGCCCGCTCGTTGTTGCCCGAGGACGAGCGGACGGCCGCGCGGTGGGCAGCCGCGTCCATGGAGCTGGGCGCACTCGTCTGCACCGCCAAGAACGAGAGCTGCCACCGCTGTCCGATCGCCGCGCAGTGCGCCTGGCGGCTGGCCGGCAAGCCGGAGCACGAGGGTCCGCCGCGCCGGGGTCAGACGTACGCCGGTACCGACCGGCAGGTCCGCGGCAGGCTGCTCGCCGTACTGCGCGAGGCGCGCGGGCCCGTCCCGCAGCCGGCCCTGGACCGGGTGTGGCATGAGCCGGTGCAGCGCGCCCGGGCACTGGACGGGCTGGTCTCGGACGGTCTGGTGGAACCTCTCCCGGGTGGTTTGTATCGGCTGCCGTTGACACGGAGCTGACGCCAAATCCCCCTATACCGGCGTCAATTGGGATGCCGTTTTACCCCGCCCCTACTTCCGTTACACAACCGACGGACAGCCGAGTGCTAGCCGCGCGCTGCTTCGCACAGCCCCGTGACAACAGCTCCGTAGCTTCAGTTGCGTACCCGGCGGACCCGGGACGACGAGTACGGACCGACGGTGATCAAGCCGGCGGACACGGGGATCAGGAGGCGGTCGACATGGCGCAGGGCGAGGTGCTCGAGTTCGAGGAGTACGTCCGCACCCGGCAGGACGCGCTGCTGCGCAGCGCACGCCGGCTGGTCCCGGACCCGGTCGACGCGCAGGACCTGCTCCAGACCGCGCTGGTGCGGACGTACGGCCGCTGGGACGGGATCGCGGACAAGCGGCTCGCGGACGCCTATCTGCGCCGAGTGATGATCAACACCCGGACCGAGTGGTGGCGGGCGCGGAAGCTGGAGGAGGTGCCGACCGAGCAGCTCCCGGACGCCTCGGTCGACGACGCCACCGAGCAGCACGCGGACCGCGCCCTGCTGATGGACATCATGAAGGTCCTCGCCCCCAAGCAGCGCAGCGTTGTCGTGCTGCGACACTGGGAGCAGATGTCCACGGAGGAGACGGCCGCCGCACTCGGCATGTCGGCCGGAACGGTCAAGAGCACGCTGCACCGGGCGCTCGCCCGGCTCCGCGAGGAGCT
>Ga0307516_10004126_pt1 | contig 18104 bp, 24 predicted proteins | sample 19_EM_MG_FD_203310 | JGI IMG/M metagenome (GOLD analysis project Ga0307516, IMG submission 203310) | Populus trichocarpa ectomycorrhiza microbial communities from riparian zone in the Pacific Northwest, United States - 19_EM | ecosystem: Host-associated > Plants > Roots > Unclassified | place... | reverse complement strand
CTGAGCAAGTACTAATCTCCCACTCAAGTTCCTTGTCAGCCCAGAAAGGGATGACACGATCATGGCCCAACGGCCATGTGTCTTCCACTTTGATGCCCCTCACCTTTCTAAGAATGATCCGGCGAGCATTCGCAGCCGGCGGGCGCTTATAGAACGCTCGTCCATAGTTGCTGACGAAGTTCTGAAGTCTATCAAGCGCACCAAACGACTCCAGCATCTGAGCGACAAACGGCAACAGGATCGGGGATGTGTAGACCCCCGCAGCACATGGCTGAGTGGGAGTTGCCACGGCCTTAGTATGCGCGGGATGCGGTGCTGAATCTGAGCCTAAGAAAAATCTGGGATGGCCTATCAATGATTGGGTCGGTATGAAACGCATACAAATGATAGATGAAGCCGACCTTCCAGGATGACCTCTCGTAAGGCTTGCCGGTCGCTAGGATATTTGGCGACTGGTTTGCAGTAGTGGAACGACTGGCCCGCCCAATCATCGACTGTCATGGCGAGGTGATGGGCAGTAATAGTGCACGCCACTGTATCGCCCAACGACTTGACCATCTCCACCGCAGCCTGGGTGGTCGCATGCTCAAGCACAATACGCAATTTGGGAAATGCTTCATGAAGCTTTTTCAAATGGGGGAGGAAGGCAATTTCAGCATTGAGTACGCATGTGTTCTGAATGAATGCGTCATAATGTGCATCTAGGCATCCCATAAGAGCTCACTGAAGCAGGGTCGGATGGGACTTCCCCGTGGAGATTCAAGACGAGATCACATTTCTGCATCTCCTCGAACGCGGGGTAATATACTTCGTATGATTCAATACCTCCATCCGAGTTAGTGGTGACGCCTCTTGGATAGGACTTGACGCCGACGATCCCGGCTTCCTTGGCCTTCCTGACTTCCTCTGGAGTGAGATCTGGGGACAAGTAGAGTGTCATCAGGTAGTCCACATTGCTATCGATCGCTTTTAGCTGCTCCCTATATTTTATTGCCTGCTCTGTTTTGGTGATCGGGGGGTTGAGATTAGGCTGCCTTTCACTTGAGGATCTGAGGGTGGTCAACGCGAGATCGCTCACCATGACATAGGCTAAATCGAAACCACCCTTGCGGACATGGGGTGTGACTATTTCTGACAGTTCTCCCTGTCGCAGATGGACGTGGAAATCTGCGGGAGACTCGACAATGAGCTCAGTGGACATGGTCGGGAGAAAAGCACGATCACGTGACAGGCGAGGGTGCACGCGCCTGTTGATATTTTTCAACTTGACACTACTTACCAGCGACGAGCACAAGCAATGGTTGCAGCTGGATCCATCACTGTAGCAGGTTTGTATTGTCATGTCTCCTTCTAGGCTATGGATGATTGAACAATTGCCATGCGTGCAGTCCGCGTACGGCCTCCAACTCCCTGGGAGGCCGCCCGGCTGCCAGAACCATCCTATGATACCACAATCCGTGGGGACGGAACACTTGCGGCACCTGGAAAACCCGTCACAGCAACAGCTCCCCTACGCGATATCGTCCAAATAATCGACGATCGCATCCTCACCTTTGATCCTCTTGAACGGGACAGAGCTCGTGCATTCGTTGAACGGGGCTTTGTTCCTCCCGGTACAAAGCGTTACAAGGACAAGAGATTTATGTTTGATAAAGTGTTCGACAGCGAGGCTCGGCAAGAAGAGGTATATGCCACTACAGCCAAGCCCCTATTGAGTGGGCTTCTCGACGGCTACAATGCCACTGTCTTCGCATACGGCGTACGTCTTTGGGAAATTTATTCGCGTTGTTCTCACCGAATGCCCCTACAGGCAACGGGGTGCGGCAAAACTCACACGATTAGCGGGTCCGAAGTAGATCCGGGAGTGATTTACCTCACCATGGCGGACCTATTCCAGCGGATAGATGATCGTAAAGACGATTGGAATACTGAAGTGGTGGTGACGTTTCTCGAGATCTATAACGAAGAGATTCGCGATCTTTTGGCGGAACCCGGCACGCCCACTCCACGCGGCGGCCTGCAAATACGGGAGGACAAGTTCGTCAAAGTTGTCGGGCTCGTCGAGCTCCGTCCAACCAGTGCAGAAGAAGTTAAACAAATCGTACTCCAAGGCAACGCACGCCGAACACAATCACCCACCCACGCCAACGAAACGTCATCTCGCTCACATGCTGTTCTCCAAGTCCATGTCGCACAATCACCTCGGACTGCATCGTTATCTGAGCAACGCACAATGGCGACACTCTCCATTATTGATCTAGCTGGGAGCGAGCGCGCTGCAGCCACTTCCAACATGGGTCAGAGAATGGTCGAAGGCGCCAATATCAACAAGTCTCTTCTTGCTCTCGGTAATTGTATCAACGCTCTCTGTGAGAGTGGAGGTGCTATCCGACACGTCCCTTACCGTAATAGCAAGCTCACTCGGCTCCTCAAGTTCTCGCTAGGAGGTAACTGCAAAACCGTCATGATCGTTTGCATAGCACCCACCTCGTTGCACTTCGACGACACACATAATACTCTTCTCTACGCCGAACGGGCAACAAAGATAAAGACAAAAGTTGTCACGCGCAATGTCGTCAACGTCGATCGGCATGTTGGACAATACGTTGAAGCCATCAACCGCCTCAATATCGAAGTCGCCGAACTCAAATCTAAACTTGCCGGAAAGATCAGCGCGGAGAATGATGTTCTCAAACGTCGCAGGACTGAAGCCCAAGCAGAGGTCGAGCGAGCAAAAAAGGACATGCAGGCCCGTATGGAGCAAACGCAGGCTTCTATCACGGATGGAGCCTCTTGTTCAGGGAAACTCAATGCGGCGGAGGCTAAGTTGCGCTGCATCAATGCTCGCCTAGCCGAAATTGGCAACCAGTGCCTCTCGCCGCTCTCCTCTGGTCTCGAAGCGGAACGGGCCCTTCTGCAAGCTCTTGCCCGTCCAGAAGAGCAGGCCGTCAAACCTGATTCATCCCTCCACCTCCGTCTTGGCCGCTCGCAGAATTCTCGCAACATGTTTGAAGCAACGCTCCGGGCAGTGTGCGAACGTCGCTCTGACAACCTTGAGGAGGTTAGCATGGAAAATGTCAAGGCTGATGCCAAGTGGCGAAAGGCCGAAATGGAGCGTGTGAGAGCGGAAGCCGAGAGAGACGCAATACAGGAGTCGTTCCAGTCCCAGGTTGAGATTATGCTCAGTCTTCTGGGAGTGGTTGGACACTGTACTGTCGTACTTGGGGAATCATCACGAATTTTGAAGACTGCCGTGGAGGAGGGTCGGGATGGTTTGGAGGGCACAGTGAGAGCAATGGCAGCATCACTGAAGAGTGTTGCTGAGAAGAATGACGATGCCTTTGCAGCTCTCCTTGGCCAAACCACAGCTTTTTATGTCCAAAGTGGGACATCAGCCACCGACGCATATGCCAATCAGTCCATGTCGTTCGCTCGTGTGCCACCAGGTCCGACATCGCAGCCTCCTAAGATCCCCCGACGCTTATCACACAATAACATTACTTCCCCGCCCCGAAGAAGCTACAAATCACCTCGCAAGTCATTGCGATCCAGCATTGGCCAACCATATCGTCGTGTCTCCGACAAGGAAAAGAAGGTTGTTCAATGGAAGGACGAGGCGGGTCAGGGGGACCTCGATGACGGTGGGAAACGGGAGGGTCCAATCATTGCTATCACGCCGATGGACAGTGCTGAAAGCATTCCTCGATGCCAGTCAGCTGCTGGCTCGGAAAGCGAATGGGAAGACGAGAGAACGGACGATAGTCTTAGCCTTAGTTTTGTCTCTGCGCCAAATCGGGAGTCCCTGTCCGCCTCTACGAGGTCGAATTCGAGTCTCAGATCGAGCAACAGTAGGCGACCGCGGCCAAGCCGACTCGACTCAGGGTTCCTCAAAGCCAAGGGACAAAGTTCACTCGGGTGCCTTCAGGAAGCAGATGAAAATGGGTCCCCTGTACGCCATACATCCCCGCTTTCTGAACGCAGAATGAATTGCTCGCTGAGGAGTAATGATGATCTTAATGGCATCGTACTCTATGTTCCCAAGAAGGGCGACCACAACCAAAGCCCTACGCGACGCCTCCCAACATCTGCTTCAAGGCCCGCGGCGCCTAGCAACAAGAGTGGACGTCGAAGATCGAACGTCGGTCCCGTTAGACACGAGAAGACACGTCGACGCTCGAGCCTAATCCTTCAACCCCCGTCGCTCAGTGAAGATAGCTCCGAATCAGGCGGACCAAGGAGGGTGGAGACCAATGGGCGGTCACCTGCGAAACGGCCCAAGCGACTGTCCTTACTTGGAAACACATCAAGGTCGCTAAGAGTAAGAGGCCCAAACGTCTTGTCGACCATGCCGACTTTGGCTATCCCGAGCAGTACAGACTCTCTCAGTGCTGATTCTAGTATGAAAATTTCGAAACCATCATGGCGATAAACCCCTGCTGATTATCTTCCATTCACCAATGGCAATACCTTGCTTTGTACTTCAAGTTTCATATCATGGTCACATCCGTATGTCCTCCATTTACCGATGCATCCTCGTTTTTCCTTCGTTATTGCTATACCCTCATGTCTGTCATTGTTCCTATTTTGTTGTTTGTATACCTCCGCATGTTATCTGGTGTGATTTATACATGTATGCATGGTCAAGTACCGTATGTCTGTCCATATTATACGACCCTCGCAGCTTAAACCGAGGTTGGAATGTCGAGAATCTCAGCACACAACTAGTAGGAGTGCGTGGGAGGTCTCATGTATTATTGTAATGACTCAAGCTACTGCTGGGAGGCATAGGAATCTACGAATATGTCACATTCTCCTGCTCATGGATGTATGCTATGCAGTTGCCCTCCCAATATAGACATCAAATTATGCGCTTCACTTCGAAGAATGACTGGTGCACACCAATGAGCGCATCCCCAGACGACTAAGGACATGTCTGATGCTCACCTTTAGGTAGTATACTTGCCAAGCGACAACCGAGAACAGAACAAGTGCCTGTAGAACGGACCACCACTTCACACGATCGTTGGTAGATTCAGCAGTATCTCGGTGTCTTCGCTCTCGTACAACGATGTACTCTTGTTCATCCTTGACTGCCAGTAGTCCTATTGCTAATGAACGGATCTCACGCTCGACCGGCGCAACGATATCCGCTAAGCTTTATTAGTGAGAACGACGAGGCGACTCAGACGACCTACCCTCTTCCGGGATATATATGATACCATGCACATTAAAGCTGTCAAAATATGACTGAGCGGATGTAAAGGTGGATGAAACAAGTGATCACACACTTGACTTGCTTGTCGGCCATTGTGCTCATTTGATTGGAGAAGCAATATTCGTAGCGGCCATCTGTTTCTGCTACCACTGCTGCAGAGCCAGTACTTTGTCGGATATGCTTTCCTAGGGACTCTTCCTCTGGACCGGTGATCTATGTGGAGAAAAGTCGGTTGACTCGGAAGAAAGCGAGGGTCAATACACCATACCCAAAAGTCTATGTCGAGATGCCCACCCTCTCCTACTTGGTAGGTGATGGTCATCTAGCCACTCTGACTCAGTACATGGTCACTCGGACATGCAATGAAACCAACTTGGTCATGCTGGTGGAGGTCCTCAAAGAAGCATTCCTTCTTGGATGCCTCCACAGTTATTTTGTGAGCAGAAACGAGAGTAGAGAGAATTGTGAGCAATGAAAGGCAAAGCAGGGCCGCTGTGGAACGGCGCGACATGGTGTAGTTGAATGGCGTCGTGTTTCTTCGTCCGCGTTCTTGCGTGTACTATCCTGATCCAGCTCGGACCCCGAGTGGCGGGGAACACGGTGACCGGGGGCAAGTTGAGCCATCTGATATTTTTTAGATCTACATTTGATTGGGATATCTCTTTCTTGCTTCCTCAATCTTAACCCTCATCGTCACGTCAAGTCTCAATCATGGCAGATTCAAACGATCCACTTGCACCCAAGGTTAGTCGCAGAAACGCATTACGTGCGGCAGATGCAATGCGACATCTATCGAGATTATCGTGCCGCTCACCAGATGCTGATCTACCATTAATCCAGCAGCAAGATGAAGAGACTGACGTTCACTTTGAACCAGTCATCAAGCTCACTGAACATGTTGAGACAAAGACTATGGAAGAAGATGAAGAGCCCATCTTCAAAATGTGCGTATTCGCGTTTCCATCAGTCTGCAATTTCCCTGATGTGATCATCGTACAACTACTCCAGGCGCGCCAAACTGTTCCGATTCGACCCCGTTTCTACTGAATGGAAAGAAAGAGGGACCGGCGATGTTCGTCTCCTTCAACACAAGGAGACAAAGAAGGTCCGGTTGGTCATGCGACGCGACAAGACTCTCAAAGTTTGCGCGAACCATTTGAGTTCGTACCGATCTATTCATGTAGTCATCTCTCTCTTGACTGCTTTCTTTTAGTCACCTCCGACATGCGGCTCCAACTCAACATTGGATCTGACAGGAGTTGGGTGTGGAAAGTCGCTGCTGATTTTTCCGAGAACCCCCCCACCCCTGAAACACTGGCAATTCGCTTTGCAAATTCAGACAGTACGCGTTTTTTTTCCTCCCGCCGGCGTACTTGTCTCTGATGGTATCCATTAAGACGCCAATCAATTCAAGAACAAGTTCGAAAGAGCCCAGAAAATCAACGCGGGCGAGCCGGTACCTGACGAGGAGAAGAAGGAAACGACAGAGAATGTAGAGGAGAGAAAGGAGGACACGGAGAAGAAGGAAGTGGAGGCCTCTGAAAAGAAGAAGGATGAGGTGGCCTCTGAAGGGAAGAAGGATGAGTGATGGACATATTCGTCCATTTCGCACTACTACTTCGTTCATCCCTATCGCCTTCATTGCCGGGAATACTCTTCTCGTCTGTGAGACGCATTTTCCATCTCGTACACATCTTCTTTCACACACTCCCTTCACATTTAACTGATGATGTAGACCAACCCGTTCAACATCTACTGTCCACAAGATACGGGAAGAGGTTTTTGTTGTATAAACACCATTTACAACTTCCCTTGACGCGCAGTGCATGGGAATCACATATAGATCATAGTTGTCAAGATATCCGCACGATCATGCTCTCTTTCTCCGTTCCTCGTTAGTCCATGCCGCTCGAAAAGCCGCAGCTTCACCTCTAGACCAATACATGGCTGGCTTCTTCCCCAGAACGACGTCTTCGTCAATGAGAACGTACCGAACACTCTGGAACATGGAACACCGGACATTTTGGGGCAAGCGTTTCAAGTTTATGAACCACTTACCGATCCTCTAAGTCGGATGGCATGAGATTCACCTGGAAAAACAGGAGTATGACTTACGGTACTTCATACATAGGTTCCAACAAAAGGCTCTCCTGCATCCAGTCAGTCCAGCTACCTCACGATCGTTCAGCACATCAATCCACTTACCATGATCCCCCTCAAGCCCCTTGCACCACCACCTCTGTCGGAAGCTTTGCGACATATCTGTTCAAGTGCTGCATCAGAGAACCTGATCTCGACACCTGAATAACTAAACAATGCTGTGTATTGCGATATGAGAGAGCCTCGGACTTCAGTGAGGATACGACGAAGATCCGGAATTGTTAGCGGAGCTAGGGTGGTAATCGAGGGAAGTCGGGATACAAACTCTGGTATGAATCTGAACAGAGGAAATAAGGATGTAAAAGACAGCTAGCTATGAAGACTTTACCCGTATTTTACGAGATCTGCCTTATGATCAGCTAGGGAACAACTGTAACTTTGATTACAAACCAACCTGATGGTTCTACCATTTCGATGTTGTGAGATGAACCTCGGTTTGATGTAAAAAATGGCACCGTTCCTGTACTGCTCGAATCATCGTCTTGCGGTGCTAACGTAGCAGTAAAACCAATGGACTAGGAAACATCATTGTACCATCGTGGTGCGGCAGTAAATTTGACACACCCCTTTAGCCACCCTACGCTTCACGACGGCATCTAGGCCAACGAAAGCTCCACTGAGGATGAACAGCACGTTAGAGGTATCGATGTTGTACGTCTCCGATCGTGCTGTTTACGCATCTACGTCAGCCCATGATCGTTTGAATCCGCATTGAACGCCACTCACGAGGGGTTGGGCTCTGACCCCTTGCACCAGGTCGTGATCTACCTTCACCAGCGGCAGTCGGTGAAGCATCAAATCCAGAGGGTCTACCCTGTATCGCGACAATGGAGCCTTCCATCATGCGCAACAGGGCCTGCTGTACACCTTCGCCACCGACATCACGGGTTCCCTCTGTACCAGTTCCCCCAGATCTACGTGCGATCTTGTCAATCTCATCGATATATACTATACCAGAGCTATCGAGGCATTTATATCATTCGGGGAAGAGTAGAAGTTGTATACCTAGCTCGGATAGGCTCCCAGTTGGCTGCTTGGAGCTATATATGTCAATTGAATATTTCTCTAGGACAGGAAAACTTTGTGAAAGCTCACTAGTCGTTGAATTGCCATATCGACGTCTTCTCCCACATCTTAAATGGGGTTAGTAAACGATATTTTGTTCTGAGGATTAGACTGACATCCGGCCTGGTTGTGAATAGATCAGTGTTACAGCGCATAAGGATAAAGTGAACCCCGAACCTGCGTGAACGTTGTGGCGTCACTGACAGAGAATGGAACGTCCAACACTCGAGCGAGAGTCCGTGCAAGGAGAGTTTTCCCTACAAAGGCTTTTGGTCATGATGGTGCAATGGCTTTCATGCATTGCGCCGCGCACCAGAACCGGTCGGCCCACTAGTGGGAAGCATCTCCGAGTCAGTACACGACGCTTGGACATGGCTCGGGATGCTGACATTACTAGAACATTACTTTTCTCGAACAGAGGACACGGTTGCAGGGGTTGTAACGGCGGAGGTTGAACACGATGAGAGTGGGGTCGGATTTGTGCGGAAGCGACACCTGCAGGCATTTCTGTCAGCGTAGCCAGAAACATCCAGAGACCTCACGCAGAAACCTACCATCTCCTGGTATCCCATGCCAGGTCGGTGGATCTTCTTGTTCTTCGAGGGCAGAGAGATTGGCACGTACACGGTTATAGTGATTGAATACACTAATCTCTGTCATGTTTGCACTGAGATATGGAGGGAATGGTACATACGCAACGGAGAGAGCTTTCTTCGCGCTTTCCTGGCCAATCACGAATTGGTCGAGGTATTGCATCAGCTATTTAATTCCGCCAAGATTAACTCGATCGCTGACTTGAGGCCGACGCAAGCCCACCTGTCTTGGGGTCGCGAGACCCGTTGATTTCGTGAATGGCTCTTCGCCTAGTCGCTCTGGTTGCAGGTATTCGTATCGTGCCTGGGTTCGAATAGTGCGGGTAGATTTACGAAGGGAGCAGGCGCACCGGGCCAACGGACGACCGGTTAGCATTCGAGCAGGGGAGCCTACGAACAATTGCGATCGAATTGCAAGGATGCCAGCGTTGCTAGTCATCACTACAAAAATATTTCTTGACATATGCATACGTACATTATGTAGTAGTTGTTACTGTTGTTGTACATAGTAATAGGTAGTCCAAACAACCACACCTATACCTTCGAGTTGCTTCCAATTACTCGAGTGCGCGCTTGGCAAGACACAAGTATTACTTTGTCTTCTCTCATCAAGTATGGCTCGTCACAGCTCGCGTTCACCCACAAGAAACGAGAGAGACTACGAAGCTAGACACGGCACCCCAGAAGACCCCAGAGACAGGGACCAACATCGCAAGGAAAAGAAGTATGCCCTTTGTCTAACCTATTTTTTCGGTAAATGCTCAACACTGTTCAGGCGGAAGCGCGATAGATCAGAGGAGCGCCGAGCCAAGAAGGCCGAGAAGAGGAGGATAATAGAGGAGGAAGAAGCTAGGCAGGTGGCCGAACTCAGTGTTTACAGCGCAACGGACAATCCCTTCCATGATGTAAACCTCGGTCAGCAATTCCGTTGGCACAAGAAGAACGAAAAGGAGAAAAAGCAGGGCATGTCTGCGGCGGAAGCTCAGCGGAGAGATGCAATTCGGCGCCAAGAGGCCAAAGAAGAACTCGAACGTTTAAACAAACGCAGAGCAGAAAGAGAAGCAGAACAACGCTTGCGTGAGGAGGAGGAAATCAGGATGCAACGACTGACGGAGTCCGCCCAGATGTCCGAATGGCTAGCGAAGGATGAACAGTTCCAACTTGATCAGGAGCGTAGCCGGGCGACAATCCGCATCAAGGAGAAGAGGGCGAAGGCTATCGACTTCCTGGCTCTGAATTTACGTTATGTTCAGCCAGCTGATTCTGACGACGTCGATGCTGGGCTTGAAATCGACCTCGACGAGCCATATAACATCCTTGATGTACGTATTGTCTGCCACATAGATGTCTCGTCTTGGACTCACACTTTTCGCAGAATTTGACTCCAGCCCAGGTAGAGGAACTGCATGACGACATTGAACGATACCTTACCCTTGAAGAATCCGAAGTGAATATTGATTTCTGGACGGTGAGCAATTTCTCAGTCCATCTCGGTCCTTCCTTACCATGTCACCTATAGAACATGATGGTTGTCTGTAAGGATCGTCTGGACAAAATCAAAGGCACAATCACTGCCGCTGCTGCCGCTGTCGAATCAGATATCACGGCTCTTCTTGCAGGAAAGAGCTATGAGCACCTTGCGGTATTGCAAAAGCAAATCCAAGCCAAGCTCACCAGTGGAGAACCAGTGGATACCGACTATTGGGAAGCGCTATTAAAAAAGTTGATAGTATGGAAAGCCAAGGTATGTGTTATGTGAACAGTTTACAACCTCTCATGTATTTTGTAGGCCAAGTTAAAGAGTTTGCATGAAGTTGTTGTTCGTAACCGTCTGGAACAATTGCGGAAGCGGCAACGCGATGAGGCGCTTCAGGCGCAGGAGGAATTACTCGCTGGGGTTGCCCGAGCGGCTACTGAAGGAATGAGGGGTGTGCGTTCAAACGCATCTTTCATGGTGCCTGGCGAATCGGACCTACCTTTTGAGAACATGGAGCCGTATGACCGTTCTATGAGTCCACGTTTAATCGATATCATGGAGCTGAGTGCTGAAGAGCGTGGGATCGAGATTGTTATCGAGAGGGACCAGCTGCGGGCACTGGTAAATGCCTTTTCTCCGATCCGCTGTCATCGCTAACGAGGTTTTCTAAGATGGAACAACGCCGTGCTGTTGCTGAATCTCGCTACGTCCCGAAGAACACCCAGCCAGTTGTGGAGGAACAACTACCTGAAGCCCCCATCAGTACCGATCTATCTGATGCTCTTTACAGGGCTGAGGCAGAGAAAGAGCTGGAGGAAGAGGAAGAGCTCTTTAATATGGAGGAGAACATAGCTCAACCTGCATCATACACCTGGGAAGACAAGTGGCGACCTCGCAAACCTCGTTATTTCAATCGTGTGCACACTGGCTATGAGTGGAATAAGTACAACCAGACGCATTACGAGTATGTCTACACCATTCTCTACTTTAAGCATTCTAATATTTTCAAGTTTGGATAACCCTCCGCCGAAAGTTGTACAAGGCTACAAGGCAGGCATAGCTTTTATGCTGGTGGAGTACCAATCTAAATATACCCATAGTTTAACATATTTTACCCCGATCTCATCGACAAGACTAAAGCACCCACATATAAAATTGTCAAGGAGCCGGGCAACGACGATACCGTTTTATTACATTTCAGTGCTGGACCACCCTATGAAGATATTGCGTTCCGTATCGTAAATCGTGAATGGGAGTTTTCACACAAGCGGTATGTCTCATCACGATTACATTTGGTGGGAGTTCGGGCACTAACCCATCATTTCAGTGGATTCCGGAGTAGCTTTGACAGGGGCTGTATGTCCCTTTGGTTCCACTTCCGACGCAATGTGAGTTTCTTCGTTACTTCATCGGATTGCAAGTACTAAACCCCCGCAGTTCTATCGCAAGTAGTTTTGTGCCACGAATGTGTTTGTCCTTGAAGTTAACCAATGTAAAGTGATTGTTCTCCGTGTCATTTTCCTGACTTATGTGATCCATCTACAATTCACACAAAATAATATACAGTGAACTTTTATTTGTCGCCAATAGGCGACCTTGACACAAAAGTTTCTATTATTGGCCCTTCAAGGCAAGAACAACGCGGGTCCTTTTACATAATACCATCATACTTGTCATTTGGGTGGCAACTTGCTATTTTTGGAGAATGTTGTCTTTCTACCAAGTGCTGACAGGTTCGGGTGGCTTTGCCCTTTGTTTAAATGCGTACGCGGATACCTATTCCCCTGAGACTGCCTGGAAGCAGTGCTCGTTCTTCTAGTTTGTCAGGTCACAGGAGGAAAGTGTGGACTACATGCTTTGTCCACTGCGTACGCCACAGCCTGTGGTCAAAGCGGGCCACAGCTAGTTTGTTGGTCCACTAGAGTGGTCCTTCCTTGGTGGCGACGCCTTGGTACAAAAACCACTAACCCACTTCCCGCAACATGTCTTTTCTTCTCCCTGTCATAAACTTGGTACGGTCTCCTTATGCTTTCCGCTGACCAGCAATCCTGCCAAATATCACCGCCTATCATAATCCCACTTCCGAACGGCTGGATGCTTTCCCCTGACTCTACTCCGCCCATTTCACCGAAGTCTGGTGTCAACGACGACATGAAGTACTATATCATCAGTCCGTATAAGGACTGTGCCACAATTGCGGACGTTCACACCAATGCATCACCGTACCACTTGGCTAACGCGTGTCTAATCCACACAAACTGCATGATCCACTATCCTCCTTCGTTGGACGGCCACGACTTGAAGGCGTGTAGTATGGAAGGGATTAAACGAGGTCTTAAGAGCCAAAGCGATGTATCGTTTTCGTCCCCCACTTTGGTCTCGAGAACACCCTATAGTTGCAACTCCTCTAAGGACGTCCACGAGGGCGTTAAGATGCAGGCCACTGCTCTGCATTACCTCGACGTTTCTCAGGGAGATGTAAAACTGGGTCAAGACAGTGACGAGAATGCTGGTCATTCAGTGGCACCAATCCCTTCCGTTTTGGGGACTGCACCCACTCACAGCGAACACTCAGTGGCGACCCCCTCTTCCGACGTCGCTGCCAATGACTTTCCATGTGGAACACCTTGTGATACTTGCAGCATCATTGCTCCCATAGTTCCACCTTACGGCGTTCGCGGTCCAATGCAAGATGATCCCTTACCTGTCGACCGCAATGTTCCCACCATCACTTCGAATGCAGTTATTGAGAATGATCCCAAACTTGTCATTGCATTGGCGCACTGGACCGCTGAATGGTTGCATTTACTGATAGTGCAACCCCACCACCACAAAGGGCATCGTTTTGCGTATGTACTGGCCTCCTTACCATTATCTGCTTTAGCTCATGATATCCCCCTTCTGCCAGTTACCGAGGGGATCCCGTTAATGTGTGCCCTGCTTTGGCATTACGTATCAGTCGAGTCATTCGAAACCTGCATAGTCCCGCGCAGGTCATCATTCACGCACTTTGGTATATCATTGTCCTCGCGCGAGACAATAAATTCGAGTGGGAAGACTTGGGTTTCTTGAAGATCCCTATCCTTCACTACTTGCATTCCAAGGGCTCAGCTTGTGCCGAAGACTTCATGCTGCGAACATTTGCTGTCTGCGCCATGATTGCTGACAAGTGGATAAATGATCAACCGTTCGCGGCAAAGGTTTGGTTAGTTTTCTTTTTTTTTCCGTGACCTTGGCTGATGGACTTTACAGGGCACAAATGGGCCGAATGCCAAATGTCACCTTTACTGCGTTGGAGGCTTTCGTTCTCAATAATCTCAATTGGAAATTGCACATGACTTCCCAACAGTGGAATTATATACTCGTGATGCTACGGTCATCGGAGCACTCCCGGCTCGACTTCAGTCCCTTCACCCCTACCCCGTCCCCGCGGCGCGTGACGGTCGTCCGTGTTCTAGATAAATTAATTCTCTTAGCCGACGCGTCGGGGGTGTATGCAGGCAGTGTGGGTCATGATTACGAGATCTCTTTGCGTCCAACCTCTGGTTTTCTGCAACGGCCATTGCATATTCACGCTCCACAACCCATTAGACCCATTACTGCTCAACTTCTTGCGCCCTTGGAATGGTGTCCTGAGGCTGACCCGATCGTCAACAAGAGGCCAAGGATTGTAGGAATTGCCCCTGGTGCAGATCGCGACGTGAGCATTCCAAAGTCAGCGACAACAGCTCGCGATCTCCTGGATTTGATTCTTCGGCCTCCTCAACGTCCCGTGTTTATGCCCCTTCCGCGGCCTGCTGGTACATCATTCTGCGGTCCCTTCGGTGCCATTGGCCAACGACTAGCTCATACAGTTGGCCTTAGCCCTGCTTGGCCGACCTCCTCTTGGTTTCCTTCACAAAGATGACGTTCTCTTGGAGTCAATTCGTCCATGATCCCTTCCAGTGCATCTGCCTTGCATCTTTCTGGCTTAATGGCGTGTCCTCTGCCACGATACCTCGGGTCACATGCTAACAAACAGGGATTCCACCATGCGTGGACGCCTCGTCATTGGCCTAACCATTTCGGAGGTTGCATCCCTCTGATAGGCTCGAGCTGTTGTTTTTCTACGTTCTACTCTCCCATTCTTGTATTTTGTCTACACGATTTGTAGAACAATGGTCTGCTTAGGACTAGCCTGTAAGTTCGAGTTGGATGATGAGCTACGGGCCCTTTGCCAGTGTATGTATGTAGTACGTGTCTGACTAAGCCAAGGATCTCACTCACCAGAATCCAAATCCTGTGATCTACCTCCCAACACGATCTACCTTTGATTCCGGTAACAATGACTGAGACGACGAATCTGTCCACCACGATGGACATTGACGAGGCCGCTATTGACGAGGGTCTCTACTCCCGCCAGCTGTGAGCGATTCTTTACAGTTCTGAAGGATCGCTTACATCTACCCATACTAAACTCGTACACTCCTCCAGGTATGTCCTCGGACATGAAGGTACAGTGGTATAACTAGGTATATGGCACGAACTGAGACACCATGGATAGCGATGAAGAAGATGGCTGCATCAGATGTTTTGATTGTCGGTCTGAACGGATTGGGCGCTGAGATAGGTGCGGCTAGATGATTGATCTTTTTACTATGATGCTGATGCATATTTGTGCATTATAGCAAAAAATGTTTGCTTAGCAGGTGTTAAGTCGGTAACCCTGTATGACCCCGAACCAGTGACTGTGCAAGATCTAAGTTCGCAGGTAAGCGTATATCTCTTCAGACAGTCTTCCGCTGCTAATGAGGATCACCAGTACTTCCTTCGAGAGACGGATGTCGGAAGTCCGCGTGCAGCAGCTACATTACCCCGTTTATCGCAGCTGAATGCATATGTTCCCGTGCGCGACCTTGGTGGCCAAAGCGGACAAGAGATATCCGTCGATATGATACGCCCATTCCAAGTAGGCCGAAGTGGTCATCATCATATTTTATGCCCTTAAATTTTTGGTGCAGGTGGTTGTTCTTTGTGGTGCCTCCTATGAGAAACAACTCGAAATCAACGACTGGACACATGCCAACGGTGTATATTTTGTCTCAGCTGATACTCGTGGTCTATTTGGGTGAGTTCCATTTTCCTCGTTGGCCGCGCCGATCCTTATGTTCGATAGGTCTATCTTTAACGATTTTGGTCCCAAATTTACCTGTGTGGATCCGACTGGTGAGCAGGCATTGTCGGGTATGATCGTCTCTATTGACAAGGTGAGAATTTTGCTCACATCTAACCTGTTCATGTGATGGAATGCTCCAAGGACAAGGAAGGTCTCGTAACTTGTCTCGATGAGACACGTCACGGTCTTGAGGACGGTGACTTCGTCACCTTCACGGAGGTGCAAGGCATGGAGGAATTGAATGGCTGTAAACCGCGAAAAGTCTCAGTGAAAGGTCCTTACACATTCACCATCGGGGACACCTCTGCCTTCGGTGATTACATACGAGGTGGTATCTTCCATCAGGTCAAGATGCCTAAGATCATCGAGTTTGTGAGTCTGTCACCCCCTTGTGGGTGGCAATTTATTGACTGTTTTCAGAAACCACTGCGTGAATCATTGAAATCGCCGGAACTTTTCATTACTGATTTTGCGAAATTCGACCATCCCGCTAGTCTCCTTGCTGGCTTCCAGGCACTCTCCCTATTCCAGAAGCAACATCAACGGCTTCCCCGTCCTCGTAACGCGGAGGACGCGTCAACTTTCATTTCTCTAACTAGAGAGATAGATGTCGATGCAGAAGAGAAGATCCTCACGGAATTAGCGTATCAAGCAACTGGAGACCTTCCCCCTATTACAGCTGTCATAGGTGGCTTCGTTGCTCAAGAAGTTCTGAAGGCATGTTCGTCCAAATTCCACCCAATAGTTCAACATTTGTTTTTCGACTCTTTGGAATCGCTTCCATCAATACTTCCGACAGAAGACGACTGCCAACCGATTGGAAGTAGGTATGATGGGCAGATCGCAGTTTTCGGAAAACAGTTTCAAGATAAGCTTGCTTGTCACCGCCAGTTCCTTGTCGGCGCTGGAGCTATTGGGTGCGAGATGCTCAAAAACTGGAGCATGATGGGCCTTGCCACAGGACCGGATGCAAAAATCCATGTTACTGATCTCGACACAATCGAAAAGAGTAATCTGAACAGGCAATTTCTCTTCCGTCCAAAAGATCTCGGCAAGTTCAAGTCAGAAGTAGCTGCTGCCGCTGTCGCGGACATGAACCCTGCTCTCAAGGGTCATATCCTCTGTAAGCAAGAACCAGTCGGGCAGTCGACTGAGAGTATGTGTCCTTTATCACCTTTTAGAACATAGTCCTAAACTTCCCTTGCAAGGCGTCTTTAATGATGAATTTTTTGCTGGGCTGGATGGTGTTACCAATGCTCTGGACAATGTTGCTGCACGTAAGCACTTTGGCTTGATCTTGCAGAATTGTTGGACATTTTTCCTTTCAGGTCAATATATGGATCAACGTTGCGTTCTGTATGAGAAGCCACTTCTGGAGTCCGGGACCATGGGCACAAAAGGAAATGTTCAAGTCGTTATTCCTCATCTCACGGAATCCTATTCATCTTCGCAAGATCCCCCTGAGAAGCAGACACTTTCATGCACCGTCAAGAACTTCCCCAACGCCATTACGCATACCATTGAAGTGGGTGAATACCTGAAGTTTATCGATGTGATGATGACCGTTCTTTCAATCACAGTGGTCTAGACAGGAGTTTGATGCTCTTTTTGTGAAGCCGATAGAATCTGTTAACCAATACCTCTCGGAACCTAACTACCTGGAAAATTCCCTCAAATATTCGGGCCAGCAACGCGAACTCGTGGAACAAATTGTGTCATATCTCGTCACGAATAGGCCATTGACTTTTGAAGAGTGCATTGTCTGGGCCCGCCTCCAATTCGAGGATAAGTTCAACAATAACATTCGACAGTTACTCCACAGTTTACCCAAAGACCACCTTACAAGCACCGGCCAGCCGTTCTGGAGCGGTCCAAAACGTGCACCAGACTCGTTAACGTTTGATTCCTCCGACGTTAGTCCATGTCTTTGAATATTTTCAAGAAATTGACAGTTCTCAGCACACTCACTTGGCTTTCATTATTGCCGCTGCAAATCTTCATGCATATAACTACGGTCTCCGAGGCGAAACCGATCCTAACGTTTTTAAGAAGATTGCGGATTCTGTTATTGTACCTGAGTTTGCGCCTAGGAGTGGTGTGAAGATTCAGATCAGTGAGAATGACCCAGTCGACCAATCTAACCCTGGTATTATCGTAATCTTGGTAACTTACCTTGGGCTGACATCATTGTTAAGGTTCGAATGATTCGGACGACGTCATCAAGAAATTGCCACCTCCGTCTTCACTCGCTGGTTTCCGCCTCACCCCTGTCGAGTTCGAGAAGGATGACGATACAAACCACCACATCGACTTCATCACAGCTGCTTCGAATCTACGTGCCACGAATTACAAAATCCCTGTAGCTGATCGTCACACAACGAAACAGATTGCGGGCAAAATCATCCCAGCCATCGCTACCACCACCGCACTGGTTGTTGG
>Ga0307516_10004124_pt1 | contig 18109 bp, 18 predicted proteins | sample 19_EM_MG_FD_203310 | JGI IMG/M metagenome (GOLD analysis project Ga0307516, IMG submission 203310) | Populus trichocarpa ectomycorrhiza microbial communities from riparian zone in the Pacific Northwest, United States - 19_EM | ecosystem: Host-associated > Plants > Roots > Unclassified | place... | reverse complement strand
CTAGCGACTGCAAAGGTGACGCGTTGTCTGGTTGAGACCATCTTGGCGATGTCGTTGGACGCGACGCGGCTCCAAAAGTTGAGGCTTAAAAAACGAGAGTGCAGGGATGACACGCAAAAGCGAGGTGGAAAACAGCAGGTCGGCAGGTGCGATTATCGATGGGTAGCAGATTGGCAGAGCGTTCAATCCGGGCTCATAACCTGTTGGAATATAGGGATCGATCAAGACGAAGATAGTGAATTGGTTGATTGATACAAAGTCGAAGGAGGAACATTATCTCTATATACAACGCGCCTGAGGGACTCGCCAAGGGGAAAGGACGGAAGACTGTCTCCCGAACCGGTGCTCGGAGACTAAGGCTGCTGTCATCTCTGGACATGTTGCCTCTGGTTCGTCATCTCCGGACGCCGTCTCCGGTCCGTCATCTCCGGACGCCCATTATACTGACAGTCCGACACATCTGTCTGACATTGTCCGTTATTGTCTGACATGTCTGTCCGGCCCTGTCCTTCTCTCTGTCCGACACGTCCGTCCGACACTGTCCGTCTCTCTGTCCAACACGACCGTCCGACGCTGTCTATTGTTGTCCGACAGGTCCGTCTGATGCTGTCCGTCTCTGTGTCCTGTTCCCGTTCCTGTTCCCGTTACCGTTCCCATTCCCTTCCCGTTCCCATTCCCGTTTCCGTTCCATTCCCATTCCCGTTCCCGTTTCCCCCTCGCTGCCGCTCCTGCTCTCGCTTGCATCACCAGAACTCACTCGAGTACCTTGGAGAACCACCACCGTTACACTAGGTTGCATCTTTTATTCTAAGCTACTCGTCATGAGTTCGGAACCCATGGACACGAACGCTGCTGGCTCCACCCTCGAACCGCGGTTCACCCAGCTGCTGTAATGGCAGGGTCCAGCAGGGCTCCAGGTAGTGGCGGGCGGGTGGTACGGCGCGGCGGCGGGCGAGCGATAGAGTGTGGTGGCAGGCGAGCGGTAGAGTCTGGCGGCGGGCGAGCAGTAGAGCCAGGCGGCAGCCGGGCGGCAGGCAAACAGAGGAGTACGGTGGCAGGCGAGCGGTGGAGGAGGACGAGGACAGGACAGAGACGAGGACAGAGTCAAGGACAGAGACAAGGACAGGGTCAAGGATGGAGACAAGGACGGAGACAAGGACGGAGACAAGGACGGAGGCAAGGATGAAGACAAGGACAAGGACAAGGAGACAAGGACATGGTGACGGCGTAAATAGGTTGTTGCGTACAGATCTACGGCGGGCGGCGGCCCTTGATATATACAGGAACTTCCCCCTGCGAGCAAAGACCTATACAAGGAAACATCGACACGAGTAAACACCGACACGAGCAAACACCGACATGAGCAAACACCGGCACGAGCAAACACCGACACGAGCAAACACCGACACGTTTCAGGTTCCACACATTCTCGCATTCCACCACTTTCCGTCGTTCTAGAACATTCCGTTCCCGAATCCTTCCATGGCGGCACCCCGTTTCCCCACTTCTGTGGTCCGGTAACGTCAGTGTTGCATGTGATTCCAACGCCATGACAGTAGCCCTGCTTTAGGCTCGAGTTCCCATGAGAGCGAGCTCAGCTGGTATAGGGCGTTGCGGGTAGCGCTCGTGGTAGTCGTCGATGGATTGTACGTCTGCTAGGTTTTCCTCCAGCTCCCATGTTGGTGCTGCGAACCCTCTCCATTTCACGAGGTAATGCACCCGGCCCCGAATCCTCCGACTGTCCAAGACTTCTTCCACTCCCCATTCCTCTTCGCCTTCGACGATCACCGGGAGTGGCGGTGGAATAATTTGCCCCGGGATCGGGTCATCGGCGGCAGCATGTAGCAAGGAGACTGGGAAGGTGCGGTGCTTCTGGATGGCATTCGGGATGTCCAGTTCGTAGGCATGGGTTCCTATCGCTCAGATGACTTGGTAAGGTCCATGGTGCTTATTTTCGAGCTTCCGGCTTGGCCGTTCGGTCCGCCAGTGCCTTCCGTCCACCCAGACAAGGTTATCGGGCTGCAAGGCCGGTGCTGGGATAGGCTGGGAATCCGCGTTGTCTTGTTGTCGGGCCTGCGCATAACGTATCTCGCTCCTGGCCACCTCGTGGATCTGGTGTAGGCGCTCGGCTGCAGTATGTGCTCGGTATTCCTCTGGGTCGTCGACACGGATATCCAGCTCGAAGTCACAACGGGGGTGATAGCCGGCATTGGCGAAGAAGGGGGACAGCATGGTTGAGTCCGATACCTGGTTTTTTCCGTCGAACTCGGCGAGGAACAGGTAGCTGGTCCAGTTATCCTGTAGGTAGTTGACGTAGGCCCGTAGGTGTTGTTCCATTACGGCATTCATTCGCTCGGTTTGGCTGTCTGTTTGCAGGTGGAATGCGGTGGATAGGAGTGGGTCAATCTTTAGGCAGGAGTAAAGGTGTTTCCAGAACCGGGAGGCGAACTGCGCTTCCCTATCCGATATGATCATTTCCCGCAGCCCATGGTAGTGGAAGATCCTGTCACAGAAGAGTTCGGCCAACCCTTCAGCTATGATAGTTGTTGTGCAGGGGAGGAGGTGCCTCTGTTTCGTCAGGCGGTCCACAAACACACAGATGGCATCATATCCTTTCGATGGTGGCACGCCTGTAACAAAGTCGACCGAAATATGTTGCCAGGGCTGTGCTGGTACCGGCAGGGGGCGTAGTGTACCATAAGGGGCATGATGGGTGGCTTTCATCTGGCGGCAAGTGTGACAGTTCCTCATGAAGGGGTCGACGTCCTTCTGCATCTGTGGCCACTGATACTTGCGTGTGAGGAGTTCTAGGGTTTTTGCGCACCCTGGGTGCCTGATGGCTGGTGGTTCGTGGTGGTCTTGTAGGAGTTGTAGTTGGAGAGGGGGGTGATCTGGTACATAGATGTAGTCACGGTCGATCAGCCTGCCATCTTTCTCCTTGCAATCGGCCAGGGATATTTCCCTCGAGTGCCTCGACCCCTCGTGAAGGAGTTTCAGGACGCGGTTCGGTAGCGGGTCGACTTCGTAGGCTTCCTTGAGTAGGTCTGTGATTGCGGGACGTTTTCCGAGTCCAAGTCCGAGTTGGTCGTTGAGTCCAAGTCGATCGTCGAGTCCGAGTTGGTCATCAAGTCCGAGTTGGTCGTCCAGTCCCAGTCCGAGTCCGAGTTGGTCGTCGGGTCCGAGTCCATTGACGAGTGCGTGAAGTGCTAATCCTGTCACATTATGGGGTTTGAGGACGGCCTTTTGGTTGGCAAGCAGTCTTTCATTCCCTTCCTTAGGGAGGTCTTCCGACCTCCGAGTCACTGCATTCAGCTTCCCACCAGCCTTCCCAGGTCGGTACACAATTCGGAAGTCGAAACGGGAGAGGAATTCATACCAACGTGCTTGTTGGCGGTTGAGGAGCTTCGTTGACATGAAGTATTCCAAGTTCTGGTGGTAGCTCAGGACCTGGACAGGGTGACTCGATCCTTCCAGGTGTGGGCGCCATTCTTTGAATGTGCAACCTATTGCCAGGAGCCCCTTGTCGTAGATTTCGTAGTTGCATTCGGCAGGCCTGTGTTTTTTTGAGTAGAAGGCAACCGGGTGTAGGGTTCCTTCATCGTCGTATTGGGATAGGATACCGGCCGAAACGTAGTCCGAGGGGTCGGTTTCCACCACGATTTCGCGGTCGTAGTCGAAGTGGCGTAGGATCGGTGCCGTCGTGAATGCTTTCTTGAGGTCTTCAAAGGCTTTTTGCTGGGCCGGCCCCCAGATGAAGGGAACATATTTCCCACCTTCTTTCTTCGTCAGGCTGGTTAGCGGGGAGACTACCTTGGAATAATCCCTTATGAATATCCGGTAGAAGTTGGTGAACCCTAGGAACCATTGTATATCCGTCACATTCCCGGGGGTCTGCCAGTCTAGGACACAGGACACCTTCTCCTGGTCCATCCTGACGCCATTGGTTCCGATAATGAATCCGAGGTACTTCACCTCCTGCTTGTGGAAGTGGCACTTCTCCGGCTTAAGGTGAAGACCAGCGTCCGAGAGCGCCTTCAGCACCTTGTAGACCTGCTTCTTGTGTTCCTCCAGGGTGTTGCTATAGATGAGGATGTCATCAAGGAAGGCAGTGCAGATGTCGTCGAGGAATTGGCGGAGTACATCATTGATCAGGGTCTGGAAGTCGGGTGGCGCATTGGTAAGGCCGAATGGCGTTACCAGACATTCAAAAAGGCCATACCGTGTCCGGAAGGCTGTTTTCCATTCCACTCCCTCTGCCATCCGTACCAGGTTGTAGGCACCACGGATGTCCAGGTTGGTGAAGTATTTGGCCTTCGAGAGTCGCATCAGCGTTTCTTGCAGTAGCAGGAGCGGGTACTGGTTCTTGATGGTTCCTTCGTTCAGGCCGCGGTAGTCGACACAAAGGCATAGCTATCCGTCTCCTTTTTTGGCAAATAGGATGAGTGAGGTGGCTGGAGACGACGAGGCATGGATGAACCCCTTGCTTAGGTTCTCCTCCAGCCATTCCTTTAGCGCCTGTAGGTCGGTTTTGGACAGCGAGTATAGTGGCCCGAAGGGGGACATGAATCCTTCTCGGAGCGGGATCTTGTGGTCGTAAGGCCGATGTTGGGGCAGGGCCTTAGCCACAGCTTGAGAGAAGAGAGGCAGGAACTCGTGGTATTCTTTGGGCACATAGTCCGCCTGGTCGAGCTGTTTCACTTCTTTATTTGGTTCGAAGGCTCGGTTAATCTCGTAGAGCGAGAGCGAGAAAACTGTGAGTTGTTCCTTGTGGGCTATCTGGCGGAATGAGTGTCCTCTGAGCGCAGCGATCTGGATCGGTTAGGTGCCGGGTGCAGGTGGCTTGAGTCCGAGTCCGTTACGGGCGTCGAGTCCAAGTCCGTTACAGGCGTCGAGTAAGAGTCCGTTACGGGCGTCGAGTCGGAGTCCGACAGCCTGGAGTCCGAGTCCGTTATAGGCGTCGAGTCTAGGTTTGGTTCTGTCAGCCTGGGCGGTATTATTCACCTGGGGTGACGTAAATAGCTGGGCCGCGATATCGCCGGCCCCCGCGCTTACCACTGGCTCTCCTGGAGCTACTTTTGACACGTGGGAACAGAGTGTGGGTTCCGGGGATTCGGAGCTGATGGCATGGGCTATGGTGGGGACGGGATTGCAATTCGCGATGCAATACTGCGATCCAAAAGTCAGGGTGTGGGAGCTGAACCGTATGGCCACGTTGTGGAGCTCCATCCAGTGGATACCGAGCACAATCGGGTAGTGACTGAGCTTGGTTACAACCATGGGTATCTGTTCTCGGTGTTCATGGATCGATAAGGTGGCATTGGCGGTGTTGGTGATGTCTCGAGAGGAGATTGGGCGGCCGTCGATAACCTCGAGGGCTCTGGGGTACTTAAGTGGTGTGAGGGGTAGTTGGTGATGGCGGGCAAAGTAGTCGTCAACGAAGGCCACTCCCGTGGCTCCACAGTCGCTCAGGGCGTGGCTCACTATGGTTTTGTCACCAAAGGAAACATTGCACAAAATAACAAGATGTTTTCCTTCCATAGCTACATTGGACAAACTCGACAAGCGAAAGACAGGATAAGAGAGAGAAGAATACTTGCCCGGAGTACGGCCAACAGCTGTGCCATCATGCGGCTGCTGGCCTAGGCTTTTCCCGACGGTGGAGAGCCACCACAGCAGCCATGTACGTGCTGGTGGTGCTCGGTGTGGTGGTGGTCGGAAGACGTCCCGGGGGATGCAGTGGATTCGGAGTCGGAGACTTGAGCAGCAGCGGCGCGGAACGGGTTACGACTCTTGTTGGGGCATTGGACGGCCATATGCCCCAATCTTCCGCAGTATAGGCAGCGGCCTTCCCTGAGCCAGGCTGCACGTTGCTGCTCCGAGAGTTTCTTCCTGCTGGCGCTGAGGTCCATCGGGCCACGGGTGGTTGCGCTCTGACTGGTGGTGGGTGTCTCTGACGTGGTCAAGTTGCAGGATTGGTTCTGGTTGCCACGGTTTTGGTGGGAGGAGGTGTTGTGTCTTCCTTTATGGAGTTGGAGGGCGCGTATCTCCAGCTCCAGTTGCTGGCAAAGGCCAACAAACTGGTCGAAGGAGAGGTCCTGAGTTCGTCCCAACACCTGGCGCTGGAGTTCCATCGACACTCCTTACCTCAGGGCATCCAACTTAGCATGCTCGTCCCAGCTGAGTTTGGAGACCAGCATCTGGAACTCGGCAAAGTAGGCAGTGAACTCCTTCTTGCCCTGCTTCAGACCATAAAGCTTGGTGCGGGCGGTCGCAGCAGGATCGGGGTGGCCAAACGTGGCTTCGAGGATGCGGATAATGTCGTCGGAGTCGTTCAGTTGAAATACTCCATTTTGGATGAATGGGAGTATTTGTGTCTGCGCCCTGCCTTCCAAGCGATTGAAGGCATATCTCATCCGCAGGGTGGGCGTAGGGAAATGGGAAGGGTCACTGAACAGCTTGATGCATGGCTGCACAATGAACCCCTCAAGGTTCTCGCGGCTGCCGTCGAAGGTTGCTGGGTCTGGGACCCTCTCGGCCCGGTATCGCAGTTGTCCCTCTAGGGTAGCGAGTTGGTCGATTGCCCGTCGAGCAGCAGCGAGCTGCTCCTTCAGGTCATCGATTCGCCAGGCTGGCGCAGCCTCCTGTGAGTTCAGGATAGCCTCCACCAGAGTGCGCACCTGGGTATAGGCGGCCTCGAGTGTGGCTCCCGGGGCGAAGGATTCGTTCAGAGCTATTTGGCGTATCTGTTCAAGGAAAGCGGGTGGGATTTCTCGTAAGATGGGAGGGAGTTGGTGTTTGGTTTCGGGCTCGGGGTTCGTGGTCGACATGGTGCCGCTAGATGGAGGGATAGGCGACGCAACAAAGTGTAACGGCAGGGTCCGGCAGGGCTCCAGGTAGCGGCGGGTGGGTGGTACGGCACGGTGGCGGGCGAGCGGTAGAGCGCAGCAGTGGGCGAGCGGTAGAGCGCGGCGGCGGGCAGGCAGCAGGCGAGCAGAGGAGCACAGCGGCAGGCGAGCGGCGGAGGAGGATGAGGACAAGACAGAGACGAGGACAGAGTCAAGGACAGAGGCGAGGACAGGCTCAAGGACGGAGACAAGGACGGAGACAAGGATGGAGACAAGGACGGAGACTAGGACAGAGGCAAGGACGGAGACAACAACAAGGACAAGGAGACAAGGACACGGTGACGGCGTAAACAGGTTGTTGCGTACAGATCTATGACGGGCGGCGGCCCTCGTTATATACAGGAACTTCCCTCCGCGAGCAAACACCGACACGAGCAAACATCGACACGAGCAAACACCGACACGAGCAAACACCGACACGTTTCACGTTCCACACATTCTCGCATTCCAGCACTTACCGTCATTCTGGAACATTCCGTTTCCGAATCCTTCCGTGGCGGCACCCCGTTTCCCCACTTCCGTGGTCCGGCAACGTCACCGTTGTATGTGATTCCAACGCTGTGACAGCTGCAGGCCCAGGTGGTGGCCATGGCTACAGCCCAGGGTGGTACCAACGCCGCCCAGAAGGGGTTTCCTGATGTGCCAATTTTCGACAGTGGTAAGGCCGAAGAATTGCGTACCTGGATTATCCAGCTGCACAACAAGTTGGCCGTACAACCCCATCGTTACCCTGACGACCAAGCGTGCCTCCGATATGCGGTCACCCGCCTCTCAGGGGCCGTCCTCTGCCTGATTCGCGGCTATGTATCTGAGAATATTGGACGAATCCGGCTAGAATCCCTGAACGCACTACTCGACCTCCTCCGCCAGGCGTTCGACGACCCTGACAGAACCCGCACCACCAACCGTGAGATTCGAAAACTCAAGAAAAAGAGTAGCACTTTTGCCGCCTATTTCGCCGAGTTTGGTCGGATCATGGGAGACCTAAACTGGAACGAAGAGGCCCAGAGAGAACAATTGTACGAAGGCCTCTCGGATGAAATAAAAGATGCCTTGGTCACCTCACGTCCTCGATCCGATAGTCTGGGTCATTTGATCCAGATCTGTCGGGAGTTGGACAACCGGATTCACGTACGTGCCGCGGAATGGATCCAGGCTGGCCGTACCCAGCGACTGCCCCGCTCCGGGCCATCCTCAGCCAGCACCCCCACCCTGGCTCCAGCGAATCCGATGGGCACCAACAGAAGACATTATGGTGTGGCGCCTATGGACTTATCGGCCAAGCAGAGAACTGCTGAGAATAATCGTGTCAGACAAGAATGCATGGCCCGGGGCGAATGTCTGTATTGTGGAACTGTTGGTCACTTCCTCCGCAAATACCCCGAACGTGCTACCTCTCGGAACAGCCGTCGGGCTATGGCAGCCACCGTCAATACGACTGGCGAACCTGACGCTGCCATTCCGAACGAGCAGTCGGAAAACTAGCTGTCCCATGCCAACCGGTTGGCACCGGTATGGGACATTCCCCATTGGTTTCGTCGTTTCCCCATTTGCAATTGCCTGCTGTAGTTGGTCAAGGAGTGGAAGAATGTGAATTAGAAGGAGAGCATGTTTTTGTTGCAGCTACTCTCTGTAATGGTGACCATTCTATCCAAACTCCTGCAATGATTGGCATAGGCACAACGGGCTTTGCATTTATTGACGAAAACTTTGTACGCCAACACAAACTTCCCCGCTATAGACTAAACCCTCCCCGAGATCTCAAAGTAATCGATGGATGACCTATCGAATCCGGCCAAATCACCCATCTCACCAAGATTTCTTATCAAATACAGGATCACACCGATATGTTACCCGCTTTCATCACCAAGTTAGGACACTTCTCGCTGGTTCTCGGGATTCCTTGGCTCCGAAGACATGCCATTGTTACCGATTTTGTCAGTAATTCGGTCTGATTTCAGTGCCCCGATCACCGAAATCCACTGGCGGCACCTCGAGTGGCATTACAGACAATAGGCGTGGTGCCGAAGACGACAAACATGGTAACAGAAACGCCCAAAGGAACTACAACGCAACGCCCGGGCGTGGCACTGAAGCCACTGGACAGGGTATCGAACCTCAAATCTAAGTCTCCTGCGATTTGCGTAATCTCTTCAGCTTCCTTGAAGAAACTAATCCAACAAAAGGAATCTGTTCAAATCTTTGCTATGAGCTTGTACGACATCAACAAAGCTCTTCAAACGCCTACACCGAACCCGCAAGACACTGAGCCGGCAGACCCTCCAGACTATCAGCGATTGAAATCCCTAATCCCTCCCAAATATCACTCGTTCCTTCCCCTTTTCTGGGAATCCATTGCAAATAAGATACCTCCACACCGCCCCTACGACCACCGCATTTCCTTGAAAGAGGGATTCGAACCGCCCTTTGGACCGCTATATTCCCTTGCCCATCACATGTTGGAAGCCTGCAAGAAATGGATCGAGGAAAATTTGGATAAGGGATTCATCCGGGCCTCTTCATCCCCGGCCGGAGCCCCGATCCTGTTTGTCAAGAAGGGTGATGGATCGTTGCGATTGGTGGTGGATTACCGAGGCATCAATGAAGGAACCGTCAAAAATCGTTACCCCCTTCCGCTGGTTCGGGAAACACTAATGCGAATATCGAAGGGTCGGTTTTTCACGAAATTGGATGTTCGTGGAGCATACAATCTCATTCAAATGGCAGAAGGAAAAGAATGGAAAACCGCCTTCCAAACCCGTTATGGCCTATTCGAATCATTGGTAATGCCATTTGGCCTGGCCAACACACCAGCAGATTTCCAAAGATTCATCAATGAAACCTTGACTCCTTTCCTCGATCACTTTACGTCAGCCTACCTTGATGATATATTGATTTATTCGGATACGATGGAAGAACACACTCGGCATGTCCACCGAGTATTGGAACGACTGACCGATGCCAGCCTCCACCTCAAACCGGAAAAATGCGAATTCCACAAAACAGAAGTTAAGTATCTGGGACTAATCATTGGTGCAGATGGCATCAAGATGGATCCGTTCAAGGTTGAAACAGTGAAGGCATGGCCCCCTCCCGAAAATCTACGAGATGTGCGAGTGTTCTTGGGATTCGCAAATTTCTACCACCGATTCGTCAAAGGATACTCAAAGGTAGTTGAGCTACTGACACAGCTGACAAGAAAAGGCCAGCCGTTCAAGTGGGAGAAAAAGCAACAGTAATCGTTTGATGGACTGAAAACCTCCTTTACAATGGCACCCATTCTGCGTCGGTTTGATCACGACCGCGACATTGTGGAGGAAACCGACGCCTCTGACTTTGTCTCCGCCGCAGTCTTGTCACAATACGACAACGAGGGAACCCTCCACCCTGTGGCCTTCTTTTCAAAGAATCACTCCCCCGCTGAGTGCAACTATGAAATTTATGACAAGGAACTGATGGCAATTGTCCGGGTATTTGAGGAGTGGCGCGCAGAGTTGCAATCAGTGGAAAACCTAATATCGGTCTTAACGGATCACAAGAACCTGGAATATTTCACGATGACCAATCTGCTCAACCGCCGGCAAGCGAGATGGGCACAGTTTCCCTCCCAATTCAACTTCAAAATCATCTACCGACCGGGGAAAGCGGGAGCCAAACCGGACTCCTTGACTCGAAGATCCAGAGATCTTCCTAAGGAGGGGGATAAATGACTGACCGAAAACTTCCATGCCATCATAAAACCACACCTAATCCTATGACTCGAAGCCAGACTCAGACCAGGACTCGGACTCGAGCAATGCGGTGCCAGACTCGGACTCGAGCAACTTGGCGCCAGACTTGGACTCGAGGAACGCGGCACCGAACTCGCACATTGACTCGAGGAACGCGGCACCAGACTCGCATACGGACTCAAGGAACGCGGCACCAGACTGGCATATGGACTCGAGAAATGCGGTGCCGGACTCGGACTTGGACTCGTCAACACCAAAATCACCGAACTATTCTCTGAAGGCTACAACTGCGATCCATTTCCCATGAAGGTACTGGCTATGCTAGAGAAGAAGGTCCGCTATTGTAAGGATATTTCTCTAGCGGAGTGCTCCTGGAGTCCAACGGGCAGATTACTGTATCGAGGAAAGTTTTATGTCCCTGCCTACAGCGCGCTGAGATTATATCTGATCCAAACACATCACGAAGTACTGGTAGCGGGCCACCCCGGACGATCGAAAACACTCGAATTGCTCTCAAGGAATTACCATTGGCCGAAAATGCAGCAAGATGTGGAAAGGTTTGTAAGGAACTGTCACACTTGTCGGCGATCGAAAACCAGTCGACACGTACCCTTTGGAGTCCTCCGCCCATTGGCGATTCCCCAGCAGCCTTGGAAGGACATTTCGATGGACTTTGTCACGGGCCTACCGCGATCAAAGGATCACGATGCTATCTGGGTGCTAGTGGATCGGCTCACGAAACAGCGGCATCTTGTCCCGTGCAGCACTACCGTCGATGCCCGTGATCTCGCTGACCTGTTCCTCCAACACGTCTTCCGATTACATGGACTTCCGCGAAGAATAACTTCGGACCAAGGGCCTCAATTTGTTTCTGCCTTCTGGCATCATCTCTGTGCACAACTGGGAATCGAACTGCAGCTGTCTACTGCTTTCCATCCACAGACCGATGGTCAGACCGAACGAATGAACGCCGTAATGGAACAATACTTGCGGTCGTACGTGAACTACCTGCAAGATGATTGGTCTGACTGGTTGCCGATCGCGTAATTCGCATCGAACAACCATACCTTGGAAACGACAGCTGTATCTCCGTTCTTTGCGAACCTCGGCTACGACCCTCACTGGCAATTTGACCTTTCGGCCTCCCTACCCAACCAAGCAGAAGATCAACTAGCGCGTTCTGCGGCGAAAGCATTGTCTGAAATTCATGACCACCTGAGGACGGGAATGCTTCGCGTCTAACTCCACTACCAGGAAACGGCAGACACCCATCGCCTCCCCACTCTGGACTATCAGGTGGGGGATCTTGTGTGGCTCGACGCTCGAAATTGGAAGACTCGACAACCATCAGCAAAGTTGGATCATCGATGGCACGGCCCCTTCAAAATCGCACGCAAGATTTCCTCTCATGCCTTCCGGTTGGAACTTCACAGCTCGATGTAGGTACATCCAGTTTTTCATGTGTCCCTACTGGAGCCGGCAGCACAGGATCCGCTTCCGGAACAACAACAACCACCGCCTCCTCCAGTGGAAATCGACGGTGAGCAAGAATGGTTTGTGGATTCCATTCGTAATTATCGAATGTATCGAAGACGACTACAGTACCTTGTAAAATGGACCGGATTTGATCACCTGAATTGGAAGCCAGCGGGAAACTTCAACGAGCTAGAAGCGGTTATTCGATTCCACGAACAGTACCCCCACAAGCCAGGCCCTCTCGAATAAGGCTTCGCAGGAACTCAGCGATAGAAGGCGGATACTGTCAGAGCGAAGGTTCCGGCGCTCGATTTGGGTTTTGGCGCAGGTTCTGGCGCTCGATTTGGGTTTGGTTGTGTGATTTCGTTGTTGATGCCGGCACCTCGCTCCGGATGTCTCGATCTTGGAAAGAGTGTCGTCACCTCGCTCAGGATGTCTCGATCTTGGAAAGGGTGTCGGTTACGGGCCCCAGTTGCATAAGAGAAGGTTGTATGAGTTGCGTGGTTATGAGCACATATGTAAGTATGAGTACATATGTGAGTTGCACGGGTATGAGTAGGAGGACATATGGGAGTTGCGAGAACTGTGTATATAAGGAGGGCTTTCTTCTGTGTTTTGTCTTCTTCTTCTCTTCATACAACCTCTTGTATTCTATTCGGAATGTCAACCTCGTCTCCGTTTCCTCCGTTTCCTCCGTTTCCACCGTATCTCCCTATCGGTGACGCTCGTCTAGCGCCGCCTGTCCCTGTCTGACAGGTCTGTCTGATGTTGTCCGTTCTTATCCGACACGTCCGTCCGATGCTGTCCGTCTCTATGTCCGACACGTCTGTCCGACGCTGTCTATTGTGGTCCGACACGTCCGTCTGACGCTGTCCCACTCTGTCTACCGTTCCCATTCCCGTTTGTGTTTCCGTTCCCATTCCCTTCCCGTTCCCGTTCCCGTTCCCGTTCCATTCCCATTCCAGTTCCCCTTTCCCCCGCGCTGCCGCTCCCGCTCTCGCTTGCATCATCAGAACTCACTCGACTACCTTGGAGAACTGCCGCCATTACATCATTCACCCTATACAACCTGTACTACCCTGGATGACCGGACCCAGTAGTGGCCATCCTCACCACCATTGACCTACCGACAGACTGCCTCCTGATGGGGGACCTCAATGCCCACCACATGTGGTGGCAGGGCCCACTGCCCCCATCAGCACGCACCTCCCTGGCCAGTAACACCATCGCCAACTGGTTCACGGAAAACAACTTCCACCTCCACAACATAATAGCCCCCCCCACCCAGTACCCCCGAAATGGGGGGCAACCCTCTACCATTGACCTATGCCTCTTCACGGGCAGGACGACACAGCTGGTCCTCACCCTGGCGATCGATCACAACACCACCTCGGACCACAGCTCCCTCACTGCCACCCTCTCCCTACCCACAAACGCAGCATCACAGAAGGACCAGCGCTGCTGGCCCAAGGCCGACTGGGGAAGCTTCACCTCCCACATACAGGCCATGCGGATGGACCTGTCAAACCTCCAAGGAACTCAGGATACCCTCTGCGCCATCACCAACATTACCCATCTCATCCACAAAGCAACCAACAAAGCCATTCCCATGAAAGATCCACGGAAGCAGGAAGCACCATGGTGTAACCAAAACTTGACACTGGCAAAAAAAATAGTCAAACGGGCAAAGAGACGAGCCTGCCGAGAACCCAACAACTCCAACCGGAAAGACAGACAATACAAATAGCACAAATGGTCAATGATGGTACGCAATGTTAAAACAGCGTACCAAATCCAACAGATCCAAGCCGCATCACCCAAGACCATCTGGAAAATGATCTACCACCACAATACACATCACAAACCAATTCCTCCCCTCAACGGAAAAACAACCTTTAAGGGCAAATGCGATGTGCTACGCAATGCACACTTTCTCCCAGTCAACACAACCCCACAAACATGACTCCCCACTGGCGTCCTCACCTCCACAAAGGACATCTGACACCACACAAGGCCAGTCACACAACAAGAGACACATCTGGCGATTGTACACCTTAAGTATGGAACCTCAGTTGGACCAGACAACATCATATACACCATCCTATGCCCCTTCAATACGGCGGCCCCTCATCTCCTCCTGTAACTGTTCACAGCCTGCCTCACCTGGGGCACCCATCCACCAGAATGGAAAACGGCAAACTATGTGGTCATTCCCAAACCTGGCAAGAAAACATACTCCGACCCCAAGTCCAACCACCCCATCTCTCTCCAATCATGCTTTGGAAAACTCCTCGAATCCATCGTCGCCAAGCAGCTCTCCCAGGCCGCCCTCACCTATGGGGCAACACACCCCTCACAGATGGGGGCCCAGGCAGAAAACTCAACAATCAAAGTCCTACTCAGAACAATCACCCCTATCGCTAGGGCAATCAGCCAGAAGAAAGCAGCAAACAATACCCCACCACGACCGGCTGTCCTCACCCACAACATCGAGGGTGCCTTCAACCAAGTCCAACCAGCAACACTCCGGGAGGTTATACAACAACGACGTATGCCCCATTACCTGACAGAGTGGGTCACCACCTTCAACACTGACCAGAAAATCGCCTTTGGCTTTGACCAACAATCAGAACAGCCCCAACCATATAGGTGTGGGCTGCCCCAGGGATCCCGAGTCTCCCCAGCCCTATTCCTCGTCTACAGCAATGCCATGCTGGAAAAGAGCCACCAATCCCACGACGCGATTGACACATCCTATGTAGACAACGTATGCATGGTCCAAATGTCAGCGACAATCACTAGAGCCAACACACTTCTTGAAGAAAGAACTGAAGAACACCTCAGCAGGGGAGTCCACCTTGGACTAACCCCCGCACCACCCAAGGCTGAACTGCTCTACTGCCTCCCTCTCACCAGCAAAGATAAGAACAGGAGCCATAGCACACACCCTCGCATCAGAATCAACAACAACACCATTGCGGCCACACGACAAATCAAGTACCTGCGAGTGCACATTGATGAATCATTCAGCTTCCTACACCATGCCACCATGGCAGCGGCCAAGGGTAACTGGGCCCTCGGCAGTCTCAACTTCCTACGACACCTCTCATGTGGCATCCCCACGCAAGTCATCCACCACCTGGCAATGACGGCGATCCTCCCCACAATGTTCTGGGCATTACCAGCATGGTGGATGGGCACTCCGATGATCACTACAACCTTACGCACCACCTACAACTCAGTCGCCCGGTGGATTACAGGACTCCCCCTCAACACCAGAACGATGACCCTCATCACACTACCGTATTATCTCACGTAAGAGGTACCCCTATAACCGCCACTATTATAGATACTAGTGCGCTTAAGGACTAGCGCGATATAAAAACGTGCTTGTATACAACGTTTGAATTTTCAGGAGCACAGCGCTCTGCATCAAATTGACTACTTACAGACCTACAAATATGACTAAAACTCATCTGCATGCCAACGAAAGTCGTACTCAAGACCATTCTTATCATTATCCTCATCACCCTCCATGTCGGTAATCTGTGGGTGAGATATAATGTGACTGCGTTGAGGTTTCCCTACTAGCCTGGCACTTCGCCGAGTTCCTACTGCTGGCGGGGCTGTACGCTTTGATGTCGAGTGCACTGATATCGATGCCGAAAGGGAGTAGCAAGCTTTGTGTGCAGCTACTGAGAGGTACGCTGAGAACGAATTGGTACCTATGTCTGGGGGTCCAACTGGCAAGTCAGCCAGTGCAGCTGCATGTTCTGCGGCTGGTACTGTGTCGCAACGTGTAGCCGATGCTACGGGATGGCGTGTGGCCAGTGCAACATAGCATGGGGCTAGTGCACTGGATTGAGGTGCAGATGAGTGACATAGGTCTCTGGGTGAGTCGCCACCTATGGCTGGAGTGGTGGAAGCTGTTAGGTGAGCAGTTACTTGGTTCTTGCCACGGCCACGTCCCCGACCTCTGCCCACTCTGCCTGCTCTGCCTGCTCTGCCATGGCCGGACACACTACGCACCCTGGGCTTACTGCGAGTTGCATCAGATGCTTCGGGCTGGGTTTCATCATCTTGCTCATCTTCCGATGATGATGAGTCTTCAAAGGTGTCATCGCTGCTACTCGCTGCATCTTCCTGTACAGTAGGTGCTCCTCGAGTCTTCCAGTCCTGAAGAGCAGTCATCAAGTGGGGAGTTGGTAGCCCTTTGATGGATATCTCATGGTCGGATGTCCCATCGATAGATAGAGAGGCACCAATGCAACGAAAGCTTCTGATAATAACCTCCCTCTTCTCCTGACACAATCTTTCCCAAGTTGCACCAACACATTTAGTCATCATAACCCTCATCTCTCCCACGGTGCTACTTCCAGTGATATCATCTGGATCAATATTATTGTCTGCTTGTTCGAACGCCTTGTCACTCTCTTCCTTGAGCATATCCTTGAACGGCCTGTTGAATGAGATATCAACAGGCTGTACAATACCAGTACACCCAGTGGGAACCAATGACAAAGTAACATCATTCTCTTTCAGGAGTTTTTTTACCGGCTTGGTTTTATGTAAGCGGAGAAGATCCATGATAAGAAGAGAAGGCAGCCCTCTGAGCTCTGGTAGAAGCTATTTCGACAGCCAATGGAGAATGGTTACAGCAGTTACGTAGGCTTTGCCGTTAAACACAACCTCGACTCAAGTATCGTACCATAATGCTTTGCGCCGTCTAACTGTCGTTTTACTTGCCTCTATACCCCGGAAAATCAAGAGAGGTATGATACGAGCTACTCCATCGGCAAAGATGGTAAACTCCATCGTTGCCTGCCACTTTTCCCATCCAGATTTCTGGCTCTTAACCCATATAGTTTTGTTACCTTTTATCTTGTAGGTTTTTCCCTCCAGATACTCCCATGGTAGTGGTGTTTGATCCATATTGATGATGTTGGAGGTGAGATACCGGCCGACCGCGTAAACTGCATCTTCACTACCGTCTCGTAGTTGCGAATTACGTTGATTGAAACATAGAAAATTGATGATCAACTCACAATGCTGCGCCGGTGTGGCCTGAGCTTGGTTTGTGATGATGCGAAATGTGATATCGTTGCGGTGAAGGAACCAAGAGAACCAGCCATCGGAGAAGCGAAATTCAACAGTCGAATGCGGATAGATCTCGGTGAACAACCGCTTCGAGGTACGCTTGAACCACTTGCGGTGTACAATGCATCCCAGTTTTCGCCGCTCCTTAAACGCATCGCATAGTTGTTTCTCAAGTTCCTTCCACCATGGTTTGCTGCACCATATATGTATGGTGTATTGACTCGCTTGAAGCAGCAATGCCTCGTTCTGTGAAGACCACAATAATTAGTAATATCCAGTAACAGCCTTACCATCTCACAATGTACCATCTTCCATTTGGTGACCTGATTCTTTTGCTTCAGTCCGAATCGTACTTGTACTTCTTCACGTGTAGGTTTCCGTTACCCACCATTCCCATTGTCAATCTATGTGTGTTCTGCCCAGGACAATACTCGAAGCTTAAACTCAACTGTTCTGCATTTCTTGGCTTGGGAAGGAGTGGCCGCTGCTGGAGGAACCCAGCGAGGAACCACGGCAATTGGCTGTTTGCGAGGTCCCAGCCATTGTTTGAATTTAACCGGCGAACGCTTGCCACTAGGGGTTCGAGGTGTATTGGCAGCCAGGTATAAGGAAGCTTGCGAAAGGATCATCTTAAGGATTTTCACCAACTGCGTAGAGCCTGATGCTTGGTTGTCAATGATTGGTAGCTGCATTTCTTCAAAGCTGTCGAGATATTCGGTAGTTGGTGATACTGCCAGCGCACTGTATCCGCTATTCCGCGTACTTGAGCTGATCACTGTCACGGCACGTGCCAGCTAGGCCTCGACCCTTGGCGCCGTCAGGAATGCGGGAGGAAGGAATGTGGAGTGATGCCGAGCGGGAGGATGGAATGTGGAGTGACGCCGAGCGGGCGACGGATAT
>Ga0307516_10004123_pt1 | contig 18124 bp, 21 predicted proteins | sample 19_EM_MG_FD_203310 | JGI IMG/M metagenome (GOLD analysis project Ga0307516, IMG submission 203310) | Populus trichocarpa ectomycorrhiza microbial communities from riparian zone in the Pacific Northwest, United States - 19_EM | ecosystem: Host-associated > Plants > Roots > Unclassified | place... | reverse complement strand
CATTCCGCCCACATCTCCAAAGAGACGAACGCATGGCTCGCCGCCCGACCGGGACGCTTCGAGTTCACCTTCACGCCCAAGCACGGCTCATGGCTGAACATGGTCGAGGGTTTCTTCTCAAAGCTCGCGCGCTCCGTCCTGCGCCACATCCGCGTCGCATCCAAACAAGAACTCAAGGACCGCATCATGGCCGCGATGGATCACTTCAACGAGAACCCCGTCGTCCACACTTGGTCCTACATGCTCAAAAAGGCCGCGTGATAAGATTCGAACCATGGAAACGTCCGACTAGTTTGTCGGTCTCGATGTGTCGCTGCAGAAAACAGCGATCTGGGTGGTTGATCAAAATGGATCGGTCGTTCGCGAAGGAGCTGTCGAAACAGAGCCGACGCACTTATTGAATGGCTAAAGGAAAATGGCCTTGCCTTCGGGCGGGTCGGTCTGGAAGCTGGCTTATGTCCGTCATGGCTGCACAAGGAACTGACGCAGGCGGGGCTACCGGCGATCTGCATCGAGGCCCGGCATGCAAAAGGGGTCATGCAAGCGCAAAACATCAAGACGGATCGCAACGATGCGCGCGCCATTGCTCAGGTGATGCGTACCGGTTGGTTCAAGGCGGCGCACGTCAAGGGCGAGCAAAGCCAAAAAATTCGAGCGATCATGAGTAGTCGGCGATGCCTGCTGGACAAGCAACTCGATCTTGACAACCACATCCGGGCAACGCTGCGAACATTCGGGCTGAAGGTTGGAGCCGTCAGCTTGACTGCTTTCGAGGCCGTGTGCTGGAGTTGGTCGCGGCGAGCTTTCCCTGGCGACGTCTGCGCGCAGACGTCCCGCATTATCCCCTTCACGAGTTATCTAAAACCAAAACATGGCGGAGAGAACCATGGCGAACGATAGGCGGCAATCCGACATCCGACGGCTGGGCATTGATCTACAGCAGTTGCGATTTGCGGTCACAGCGGCAGATATTGGTAGTTTTCGGCAAGCTGCGGATGTATTGCGGCTTAGTCAATCTAGGATGAGCCGATGTGTCCGCCAGCTTGAGCACTCGATTGGGGTGGTCGTGTTCGAGCGATCGAGCGGTGGTGTGAAGCCAACACCCGGCGGCCGCGAGTTTCTCAGGACGGCAAGAATAATCCTGGAGCAAGTTGATACGCTCGTTGCGAGAGCAAAAACAACCGGGCGTGGCGAGGCCGGTAGATTAGCGGTAGGCTTTTGCACCTCTCTTTCGACGGGGAACCTGCGTGCCACGCTGCTCGATTTCAAGGTACACTTTCCGCATATCGAACTCGTCACCGTCGAACGATCGCGAACGCGCCTGACGACTGCGCTACGAAACGGAGCACTGGATATCCTCGTCGTGACCGGCGCTACGCCTCTCCTGGAGAACCAGACCCTTCCGCTCTGGAGCGAGCAAATCCTGGTCGCCTTACCAGAGGATCATCCCTTGGCGACGCGTGAAGTCGTTTTGTGGACCGACCTTTGGAATCAAACAGTTTTGCTGAGCCAATATGACCCCGGACACGAACTTGAGGACGTCCTAATTTCTAAGCTCCCGTTGCCTGGGGACAGGCCTCAAATAGAGCGCCACGACGTCAGTCGGGGCATCATCAAAAGCCTGATTAGCATGAGGCTCGGGATCAGCCTGGTAATGGAATCCGATATCGGCGCCAGCTTTACCGGTTTGGTTTATCGCGAATTGCGCGACGGAATACAGCCGAGCTACCTAAGCTTTTCGGCACATTGGCGAGGCGACAACGAGAACCCCGCCCTTCATGGCTTTCTGAAATTGCTCGCCGACCGTTACCCATCTGCACTTTCCAGCGAATGAACTGCACGACGCCATTTGGCAAATCCCCGATCCGTTGCCATGAATCGCGTCAACATGGGCGCGATCAGCTTTGACGGATCATTGACCGGCTGGCCGGTTTCACGTGCGAGGGCTTGCGCATAGGCGACGAGATCTCGATGCACGGCGGCCGGCAATTCAACGGTGACCTTGACGGGCTTGTCATTTGGAAGCGCACCAATTTTGAGCTTGGCCATCTTCATTCCTCACCCTCTGTAAGGCTCTAGCACGAGGTCGCGATTGACGATCACGCGAACTGGAAATCCTGGCCTGATCGTTAGCGTTGGTTGGATATTGAGGTTGCGTTGAACGATCTTCTGACCGGTCTGGTTTAAGCTATCGCTCGATCCGCGGCGAAGGGCTTGGATGATGTCACCGTTGTTGCCGGTGTCGGAGCCGGCTCCCACTTCGCTGCCGACCGCTAGTATCGTAGACAGGAGTGCCGCCTTGAAGAGAGCGTCCCAATGATTGTCGACTTCGTCCTCCAGACCAGCATAGCCGCCTGAGTCCGCGCCTGGCTGGCGTTCGAGCACGATCGAGCGACCGTTCGGCATGATCAAGCGTGTCCAGACCAGCAGGACGCGTGACTGACCGAATGCGATCTGGCTGTCATAGGTTCCGATCAACCGAGCTCCCTGCGGGCGGAATATCCGCGCAGCGTGACAGCGTTGCGCGGCATCGCGAGCGGCGCCTTGATCGCCGCCGTCCCCCATGGCTGCACCCACGGGATACGGCCGGCCTCCAGCTCGGCGATGATCTTATCGGTGATTTCGGTGTAAAGGCTCGCGCGGTCGTTGCCGGCACGAACTCGGGCGGTATGTCCAGACATCGCGGTTCTCCGCGACGGGCACCGGAAGCCTCTCCTCCGATCTTCAACCCGTCGCGGCAGACCCGGCCCGCACTTTCACTCTCAGCGACGGGGAAACGGACTGCGCATTCGCGCGGCTGTCTTTTTGGCAGGATGGACACCCTAACGACCCGCGATGCGAAAAGCGCCAGCGAAGCGCAGGCAAGAGAAAGAGGCACCCGCAGGAGGGTCAGCATAGCGCCGACGCGATAGCGGCGGGACCCGGGAGCGAGTGCAGTCGCGAGACCGGTTAAGAAGGCACCCGAACGAAGGGCAGTGATAGCGACGCCGGAATGAAATGACGGCGGGACCGAGGGCGAGTGCCTCCGGCGAGCGACTCATGATCGCGCGAGGGATCGAAGCCGGACGGCCGAGACGCGTTGCGGCTCGGTTCACGAGAGCCCGGTGCGGCACTTGCCGCACGCGCCCAAACGAAAAGCCAGGAAGACTAAGTTCAGGGACTGGGTGTCTGCGCGTCAAAGATTCGAACCAAACCTTGAGTTCCCGCCATTGCGAATCCCAGCCGTGTGTTATCGGCCGGAACGAATGACGGACAAAACGATTCGCCGTTCAGGAGCCATTTCCATGCTGATGACAAGTGAACGAAGGCCGGCAATACGGACGATGCGCGGATGGGCGATTGACGTGCTTCGGAACGCTGGCGCCATCCGCGAATGCGAGGAGCACGGTTGGATGCAGGACCGCGCCGATCCGCATGCATGGGAGCGAGCGATCGATATCGCCCATGAAGACCCGCCAGCAGGCGTCTCCCCTGATGCAGCGGCGGCCGAGGTTCGCGACGTCCTGAACTCGATCGGTGAGACCTGCCCAGAATGTCCTCCTGAGTAGAAGGACCGGCGCCGAGCACGATGCCAACCTATTCCTCTATGGGCGCCAAAGAGAGACGGGCAAGGAAGGAGTGGTGTGGAAGCATCCCGAGACCGAGATGCGAGCGGCCTAGCTGTCGCCTCCGAATAGGGAACTCACGAGTGGTTCGGAACTTGATGTTCTTTGGAGGCACCAAATGGCAGTCAACAAACCGACCGGCGACAACGCCCGTAAGGGCGCGGTGAAGAAGCGCACCCAGCTCAAGAACCCGCTGACCAAGACATCGACCAAACGCAACAAGTCGGGCGGGCAGTTCATGGCCGTCAAGAAAAACGCCAAGAAGTTTAAGGGTGTCCGCAAGGAGAAGTGATGGGCCGCTTCTTCCTAGGCATCATTGTGCTTAGCGTTCTGATTCTACTGGGTATGTATCTGCACGTGGTTGCCCTGTAGGCTGCTGCACGCCATCAGCGCGTACGCAGCAGCACGGCATTCCCGCTCCACACTGGCAACCAAGTTCTTTCGACCAGGCTTTACCGGAATGGTTCTCGCAAACCAGGCCGATTCCCAAACAGATCTTACAGTTCGGGTCGAGCACGCCGTGTCCGGGCTTCTTTTTGTCCGCGTAGAAACTTCACACCTTCGACCGCGAGCGCATGTTCATCGGAAGTTTTTGATGTGGCGAGGAATTTAGTGAGTTCATCGCGCGCCTTGCGTTCGTCCTCAAGCGTCAGATTCACAAGCATTCCGTAGGTATGCATGACGCGATTGATAGCTGCTTCCATGATGCTCTTCCCTAACCTGCTCAACATTTAACCTGGGAACGGAACAAAAGTTCCCGCAGCGAGTTAAGGCGCAGAAATAACGGGGAAGATTCACCAATGGATCGTGTATCGCGCTGTATTCATTGCGGAAAACGTCTCGTGCCTGTGCCCACCCATGATGGGCGAAAAGAGCTTCAATGCATCTGGTGCGATAAAGTGGACCCGATGGCCACCGATGCAATGAAATGGGCCAACAGCGCACTCGCTAAGGACGCTTTAAACCCTTGAACGAGCTTTGCCGGAGTAAGCCTTCCGAGGTGATATCCCGGTACTCGATTTCAGCCATGAAGACCGGGTCTACCCATGTCGCTTTCGGTTTCTTCACCTGCTTGGTGAGCTTGGATTTCGGACTGACGACCGTATCAAGCTGCTTGCGGATTTGGCTTGATACCGTGCGGGACCATCCCGTCCCCACCTTGCCCATGTAGACAAGCTCCTTGCCTTCCTTCTTCCCGAGATAAAGAGCAGCAACACCGGTAGGATCTTTGACGAAGCCGATGACGGGGAATTTCCCCCTCTGGACGGTTTTGATTTTCAGCCAGGCCTCACTTCGCTCCGATCGGTAAGGCGCATCCGCCCGCTTCGAGATGATGCCTTCCCAGCCAAGCTTGGCGGCATGCTCAAACATCTCCTGGCCGTCGCCGGTCAGGTGCTCGCTGTAGAGCACCGGCATGTCGACATCGTTCTCCCCCATCAGGTCGGCCAGCATCTGCTTGCGTTCGATCTGCGGCAGCTTCCTTAGGTCACCATCTCGCCAGAGCAAGTCGAAGGCGTAGTAGACCAGCCGATCCTGCCCGCCCGCGGCGAGTTCGGCCTGGAGTTCGGAGAAGTTGGTCCGGCCTTCATGGACGACGACCACCTCCCCATCAACGATGGCCTGGCCGGAGATATCGAAGGCGCCGGCAATGGTGGAAAAACGCCTGGTCCAGTCGAGGCCGTTCCGCGTAAACACGCGCTTCTTTCCGGCGTTGATATGGAGCTGGACGCGGTAGCCGTCGTATTTGATTTCGTGAATCCACTGCTCGCCCTGGGGAGCCTTGCTCTTCAGGGTCGCAAGCTGGGGCTTAATGAACCCCGGCATCTCCAAACGCTTTGCCACAAACGCAACTCACAAAAAGCCCGCCGTTAGGGGGCCAACGACGGGCAGTCTACTCACGCTTTTCCCACGAGTCTTTAACCCCTAAGGGACATCGCTGTTCCTAAGCCTTCCGCCAATGTTGTGTGGCTTATCCAGAAAATAGGAGCGGTTACCGGTCGCGGCTTCCGCGTATTGGTCGATCGCAACCATGAGAGCCTGGACGTGCTGGTTCCTATGTCCCGCCTGCCTGACCAGATCGACGCCCCGATGACCCCGCGCCAGTTGGCAACGCTGCGCTCCCTCAGCTTTGAGGCTTATCAGCCGCGTCTCTTCGAGCCGAACCTGACGGCCAAGGAAGACCGCGATGACGGGTGCTGGCCGGGATTTGACATGCCCTAGCCTGCACCTCGAGTTTGGTCTGCGCTTGGATGTCCGGATGGCGCCAAAACACCACCCCACGCCGCTGTCAGGCGGAGACCGAAAGGCTCTGACGAAGGAATTGGGGAAAGCACGCGCGATGACCGGCATTCTGGCTGCGCAATCAGCAGAGATGCGAGCCAAGGGCGCTGCGCTGATCCGGCAGGCTGACAGGCTGCTTTGCGAAAGCTGGAACGAGCGGATGCGGAGCGATGGCGAGCCGATCGACCCTTCGCCAACCATTGACCAGGCTATCAACGGCGGCCTTCCCTGGCTGGAAATCCAGTGTTCACGGTGCAAGACCCCGAACGATGTCGACTTGGCAGCCCTCAAGCATCCGCCGACTACCTTCGTGCACGATCTCGCAAGCCGGCTGCGCTGCCGCAAGTGCGCCAAGGCCGGGCGGCGCCCCTCCGCGACCTTGCTCCAACTTGGTTGGCAGCCGCGTCACCCTCGAGGGGAGGTCTAGGTTGCGATCACGGCAGGAATCATTGACCGTCGCTTCTTCCAACCATGAACGGACGCCCAAGGTGCAGACGGCAACCGCCTACCTCGAAACCCTCAATCCCGAGCAGCGGCGTGCGGTCGAGCACGGAGCGGCGGGAGGATTGGCAGCGGCGCCATTGTTGGTCATCGCAGGAGCGGGCTCCGGAAAGACCAACACCCTCGCCCATCGGGTCGCCCATCTGATCGTACAGGGCGCCGACCCGCGCCGGATCCTGCTGATGACGTTTTCCCGTCGTGCTGCGTCCGAAATGACCAAGCGGGTCGAACGAATTGCCCGCAAGGTGTTGGGCGACAACGCCGGGATCATGACCGACGCGCTGACCTGGGCCGGCACCTACCACGGTATCGGCGCCCGGCTGCTGCGCGAGTATGCCGAACAGATCGGCTTGGACCCAGCCTTTACGATTCACGACCGCGAAGACTCAGCCGACCTCATGAACCTGATCCGGCATGAAAAGGGTTTCTCCAAGACCGAAAGTCGCTTCCCGACCAAGGGTGCCTGCCTTTCCATCTATTCGCGGTGCGTCAATGCCGAGATGCCGATCGAGCAGGTCATTGGCACCTGGTATCCATGGTGCGCCGGATGGGCGGCGGAGCTTAAGGAACTGTTCGCGGCCTATGTCGAAGCCAAGCAGAAGCAGAACGTTCTCGATTACGACGACCTCCTGCTCTATTGGGCGCAGATGGTCGGCGACGCCGGCCTGGCTGATGACATCGGCGGCCGCTTCGATCACGTCCTCGTCGACGAGTATCAGGACACGAACCGCCTGCAATCCTCCATCCTGCTGGCTCTCAAGCCCGGAGGCCGTGGCCTGACGGTCGTCGGCGACGACGCCCAATCGATCTACTCGTTCCGCGCCGCGACCGTGCGCAACATCCTCGACTTTCCCGACCAGTTCTCGCCGCCTGCGAACATCATCACGCTCGACCGCAATTATCGCTCGACGCAGACAATTCTCGCCGCCGCCAATGGCGTTATCGGTCTCGCCAAGGAGCGTTTTACCAAGAACCTCTGGACGGAGCGGACGTCCGGAGCCAAGCCGCAACTCGTCACCGTCCGCGACGGGGCCGACCAGGCCCGCTTTATCGTCGAGCGCATCCTGGAGAACCGCGAGTCCGGCACGCTCCTCAAGGAGCAGGCCGTTCTGTTCCGGACATCCAGCCACAGTGGCCCGCTTGAAATCGAACTGACGCGCCGGAACATCCCGTTCGTGAAGTTCGGTGGACTGAAGTTTCTCGACGCCGCCCACATCAAGGACATGCTTGCGTTGCTGCGGTTCGTCGAAAATCCGCGCGACCGCGTCGCAGGATTCCGTCTGCTACATCTGTTGCCCGGCATCGGTTCCGCAACCGCCCAGCGCGTGCTCGACCGCATGGCCGAGTCCGCTGACCCGATAGCGGCGCTCGCGGGCATCCCGACTCCGCCGCGCGCCGGCGATGACTGGAAGGCCTTCGTCGAGGCCGTGGGCAATCTCCGATATTCGGAATGGCCCGTCGATCTGGAACGGGCTCGCTTGTGGTATGAACCACATCTCGAACGCATCCATGAAGACGCCGAGACCCGGCGCGCTGATTTGCTCCAGCTCGAGCAGATCGCTTCCGGATATCCTTCGCGCGAACGCTTTCTGACCGAGCTCACGCTGGATCCGCCCGACGCGACCAGCGACCAGGCCGGCGTGCCGCTGCTCGACGAGGACTATCTGATCCTGTCCACGATCCACTCCGCCAAGGGCCAGGAGTGGAAATCGGTCTATCTGCTCAACGTCGTCGACGGCTGCATGCCTTCCGACCTCGGTGTTGGCACCTCGGCCGAGATCGAAGAGGAACGTCGACTGCTCTACGTTGCCATGACCCGCGCGAAAGACGACCTTCATCTGGTCGTGCCGCAGCGGTTCTTCGTCCACGGCCAGCACGCGCAGGGCGATCGTCACCTCTATGCCTCCAGGACGCGCTTCATTCCCGAAAAGCTGCTGGGTCTCTTCGAGCGGACTTCCTGGCCGATTGTACCTGCCGGTACGGCGGCGCGCCCCGCCGGCCAAGGACCCAAAGTCGATATAGGCGCCCGCATGCGGGGAATGTGGCGGTAGCCGGGAGATACCGAAATGAGATTACTCGCCGCAATGGTCGCCGCATCTGTTTGTTTGCCAGCGATAGCGGCGGACTACCTCGGAAAGGTTCTGGCCGTGTCGGACGGAGACACCTTCACCATGGAAGCCGATGGCACCAAGGTACGAGTGAGGATCTGCGGAATCGACGCACCCGAACGCGGGCAAGCTGGTTACGGACAGGCCGCCGGGGTGCTGTCGAGCATGATCGAGGGCAAGACGGTCCATTGCCTGCAAGTGGGTGAAGGCACCGTCTGCGACGGGCGGTCTCGACCTACCAGCCGGGACCGCATCGTGGCACAGTGCTTCCTCGACAAGGTCGACATCGCGGAACAGATGACCAGGTCCGGCACCGCGTGCGACTGGCCCAAATTCTCCGGCGGCAGTTACAAGATCAGCGACACGACCTGCTCGCGCAAATAGGATACGACGCAGTTAAAGGGCCGTTCGTGCGGCCGCCAAAGCAGACGAGACACCACGTGTGCAATCTCTACTCGATCACCACCAACCAGGCCGCCATCATCGCGCTGTTTCGGGTGATCAACCGGTATGTCGGCAATCTGGCACCGATGCCCGGTGTGTTTCCGGACTACAGAGCGCCGATCGTCCGTAACGGAGCCCAGGGACGCGAACTCGCCACGGCTCGGTGGGGCATGCCATCGTCATCAAAGGCGTTGATGGACGCCACCAAAAAACGAGCCGAAAAGCTGCAGGCCAAGGGCAAGCCGGTCGATTTCAACGAATTGCTCCGGATGGAGCCGGACGGCGGCACAACCAATATCCGCAACGTGAAGAGCAAGCACTGGACGCGATGGCTGGGAGCCGAACATCGCTGCGTAGTTCCGTTCAACAGTTTCAACGAATTCAACAAGGCCGAGGGCGGCGATATCTGGTTCGCGCTCGATGAGACCCGTCCCCTCGCCTGCTTTGCCGGCATCTGGACCAACTGGACGTCTGTTCGGAAGGTCAAGGAAGGCGAGACCACCAACGACCTCTACGCGTTCCTCACGACGGATCCGAACGCCGAGGTCGGCGCCATCCACCCCAAGGCGATGCCTGTGATCCTGACGACGCCGGAAGAAGTCGAAACCTGGATGATGGCCCCTCCGGACGAAGTCTTGAAGCTGCAGCGGCCGATTTCGGACGGGTCGCTCAAAATCGTCGCCCGCGGCGTCAAGGAAGATCCGGCCGGGCAGACAACGTGACCGTCGAGGACGAGGACGACCAGGCAGTTCCCCCGGGCCGCCAACGCAAGATCATCCACGTCGACATGGACGCCTTCTACGCGTCCGTCGAGCAACGGGACAATCCGGATCTCCGCGATAAGCCGGTCGCCGTCGGCGGATCCCAAGAGCGGGGCGTCGTGGCGGCAGCCAGCTATGAAGCCCGCAAGTTCGGGGTGCGGTCGGCCATGCCCTCGGTAACCGCCAAGCGGCAGTGTCCAGATCTGATCTTCGTGAAGCCGCGCTTCGAGGTCTACAAGGCGGTCTCGCAGCAGATCCGTGAGATCTTCGCAGAGCACACCCCGATCATCGAGCCGCTGTCGCTGGACGAGGCCTACCTCGACGTGACCGAAAATCTGCAAGGCATTCCATTGGCGCGAGACGTGGCGTTCGCGATCCGTGCGAAGATCAAGGAAGTAACTTACCTCAACGCTTCGGCCGGCATCTCCTACAACAAGTTTCTGGCGAAGCTCGCCTCTGACCACCGCAAGCCGAACGGCCAGTACGTCATCACGCCGGAGATGGGGCCGGCGTTCGTAGAAAACCTGCCGGTCGGCAAGTTTCATGGCATCGGGCCGGCGACCAGCGCCAAGATGAACTCCCTCGGTCTCCACACCGGCCTCGATATGCGCAACCAGTCGCTCGAATTCATGCAGACCAATTTCGGCAAGGCCGGAAGCTACTACTACTGGATCTCGCGGGGCGTCGACAATCGTGAGGTCCGCGCCGACGGGATCCGAAAATCCGTCGGCGCCGAAAACACGTTCTCAATCGACCTCACCAACTTCGACGTCATGGTTGTCGAACTCGAGCCGCTCATCGACAAGGTTTGGCGATACTGCGAAGGTGCCGGTAACCGGGGACGCACTGTGACGCTTAAAATGAAGTTCAACGACTTCGAGATCATCACGCGCAGCAGATCCGTCCCCGTCGCGGTTGCGAGCCGCAGCGACCTAGAACGCATATCGGTCGCTTTGCTGCAGAACGAGATGCCGGTTCGCAAGCCGGTCCGGCTTCTGGGAGTCTCGCTGTCGGCGCTGCAGCATGTCGACGACCCGGAACCGCAGCTGGTGCTGCCGATGTAATCGCACGCCATTCCAGACGCCCCTTCGTCATGTTATACCGCGCTGCATATTAGGGTGCGAGGAGCGCACTGTGGAGTAAGCTACGAGCATGGGGCGTCCAAATCCGTCTGATCGCATCGAAAGGGTGGCGCGCGAACTTAAGGCGCCCGCTGGCTCATCTACGTTGTTTGCCAACGAAGAGGCTATCTCGAAAAACCGTCGGGCGTTCGTCATGGAGTGTCACAAGACGTGGAAGAGATTGCACGAAGAAGCCGTTAAACAAATCCTATTCTGGGAAGGATTTCAGCGTCGCGAACAACAACACCCGATCGGACACGGGACAGAACAGTTTGCAGAGTACAATCGTGCCGTTTGGCGACGCGTCAATGATTCGATCGTGTGGTCACTCGCCGGGTTACGGCGGCACATCGTGAAGCGTATCTGGCCCACCTGTATATTTTCTGGAAAAGCTTGTCGTCAAAAGATTGGGCTACACCTGCGAAAATCACTAGTGAGCAATTAAGTCCCAGCCAACATAAGAGCGGTCTTCACCTCACTCCGCCCGATTAGCTTGGAAAAACGACGATAGTCCGAGTGCTCGAACCGCCAGCGGCCGGCAGCAATTGCAGGATGCACGCCGGCCTTCTCCGCCGCCTCCAACACATCCTCCGTACTACTGTCTTCGTTAATTTGCTTCCAAATAGCTGGGGGAATAAGAGCGTTACGGGCGAACGAGTCCGCCTCGGACTCGATGGTTTCCGAACTCGCCACGTCAAGATCGTCCAGAATCACCTGACGATCTGGGCTTAAGTGGCAAACTACGTGGGCAAACTCATGCAATAACGTAAACCAGAAATTGTCCAATCGATCGTGACGCAGAGTTAGAGCGATCACCGGAACACCGTCGCTACGGCACATCGCTGCTCCATCAAGAAATGTTCCCGGCAGATGCTCTAATATGACTAACACTATCCCCAAACGATGGAGCGCAGCGACGATTTGATTTTGCCAGTTCGGCAATGTGCTCAGCTGTGCTAGTTGTCGCGCTGCCTTTTTCCGATCTCGGATCTTAACCCTTTCGATAGTTATCTCTTCTGCACGCAACAGTGCAGCCCCACACCATGCTTCGAGTGCCGCCATGTCTGTCTTCGCGTTGGTGCGCTCCGTCCTGGTCTTGCGCAACATGGCGACTGCCGGAGCAGAAGCTTTTGAACGCGACAAGAAACCGGCGAGATTCTCCTTCGCTTTCATCACACCAAGTCTACGGAGCGCCCCCTCCGCTGCTATCGAGGTGCTTGAAGGGCCGACCGCGGGCTCATGCTTAAATGAGCCAATTAGCGAAGCCACTGGAATACCCAGATGCTGGTTCAGTGCTCGAATTTGATCGACGGTGGGCTGTCGCTGACCGTTGAGTATTTCTGACACTCGCGACTTACTCCCTAGGTATGGAATAAGATCGCGTTGTGACAGTCCGGCCTGCGCCATGCGAAACTTGATAGCCTGCGCGGGCGAGGCTGCTTCGATTGAATGCTGGGACCGCTCCCATCTTTCGATGAGAGCTTGAAGTACCTCCAGCTCATCACGGTCCTTCTGGCTGCCTAGCCCAAACAGGGACGCGGCTCGCTTCAGCGCCAACTGATGGTCTTCGCTTGTGCGTATTGGCCGGATTGTCATGCTGCCTTGCTCCCTGTCTTGCCCGCACGCGCCCCGGTTCCCGCACCAGCATATTCAATGAGAACCATTTGCATCTCGCAGTCGGTTAGGAGATCGACCCGATAGGCGCCTTTGAGCGAAATTCGAACTTTGATGCCTTCGATCACGGCCAAGGGAAAAGATTCAGCAACTTCAGCCATCGACCGCCATGTTCCTGCCTCGAGCTCCGCGACAAGAGCCGATACCGCCCCGTCAACGACGCCGCCCGCACGATGCGCAAGTTCATCCAACTTCGATATACCCATCAGCTTCATGGCAAACCGAGGCTCCGCCTATTATAGTTCCCAAATGTGGGACGACCTCTTGCGCATAAGCCCGCGCCATGCCATACGGGGATAAACGTTCCCAGAAGTGGGACTACCATGCCGAATCGCCCGAGCCAAGGGGTTGCTACGCCTTCCCCATGGCGGCGCTGGTGAACTTCTTGACCGATCGGAGCGTATGATGGCGAAGAACGTGGTGATCTACTCGGACGGCACCGGCCAGGCCGGCGGATTCCGTTTCGACGAGGCGCGCTCGAACGTCTACAAAATGTTCCGAGCGAGCCGCTGCGGCCCCGACTCAAGCATCGATCCGCGCGAGCAGGTCGCGTTCTACGATCCGGGTCTCGGATCACAGGCGGACGGTGCCAATATCTTTAGTAAGGCGCTGCGCTGGATCCACAACACGATCGCGCAAGCGTCCGGTTTCGGCATCACGCGGAACCTGATCGACTGCTACGCCGCACTGATCCAGTTGTGGCGTCCTGGCGATCGGATCTTCTTGGTTGGCTTCTCGCGCGGCGCCTACACGGTGCGGTGCCTCGCCGGCATCGTGGCGCGCTGCGGGATACCAACGCATGCCGACTGCAAGCCGGGGACTTCGATCAAGCTCGACGACGCCTCAGCAATGAAGCTCGCTACCCAGGCCGTCAAGCACGTGTACCAGTTCACCTATCCTCGCAGGACCGACCAGGCGACGCCGCGCCAGAAGTTCCTCCTTGAAACACGCGAGCGCATTGCGCGCAGCTTCCGGCGGCGGTACGGCTCTGCCGATCCCACGGCGTCCGACAATGCGAACGTGTATCCCTATTTCGTCGGCGTGTTCGACACCGTTGCGGCGCTCGGAAACTGGCCGACGTTCTTAATGTTCTCCACAGTCTTCGTGGCCGGGGTCGCCGTCTTCGCCGGCATGATCCAGGCGCTGGTCGGCTATGTACCGGCAGGCAGCTTCTTGGCGCACTTCACGTTCGGCAACGTGTTTGTCGGCGTGATCGCACTCGCGGCGCTGACCGCCGTCGCCGTCTACGTCTACACGCACCTGAAATGGGACTTCGCGGTCGAGGGCTACGGATGGAAGGACAGGCTTTCGACCGTTCACTTCAACGGGTTGTGGATGAAGTTTTACGACACCGAGCTCAGCGCGCGTGTGAGCTACGCCAGGCATGCGATCTCGATCGACGAGAACCGCAAGGATTTCGCGCGCGTGGGTTGGTCCAGCCAGCGCGGCGCGGGCAAGGACGCCAACGGCATCCAGTGGTTCGAGCAGGTCTGGTTCTCTGGCAACCACTCCGACATCGGCGGCAGCTATACGGAGAACGAGTCTAGGCTCTCCGACATCGCACTCGACTGGATGGCGCGTTGGGCCGCGGCCGTGCCTGGCGGGCTGAAGTTCGACCAAAGCGTGCTGAAGGTCTGGCCGCATCCGGAAGGGCCGCAGCACGACGAGGTCGCCGCCGGCTTCGGCTCTATTCCTTGCTGGACCGGCATCACTTGGGCTGCGAAGCATCGCGACCTGCCCGGCGACGGCGCCATCATGCACGCGAGCGTTTACCGCCGCTTCGACCGCCCGGCCGTTCGCCTGACCGATGCATATGGTGCCTATCGGCCGGTGACGCTGCGGACACACGAAGACTTCAAGCGCTTCTTCGAAGGTGGCGCGCAGTTTCCAACCAATTCGTACGACGGTCAGAAGCATCTCGCCGGAGAACCGCCTCCGCTCGCCGCCGAGGCGGCAATTCCGACCGAGGAGGCCTGAACATGATCTACGAAGCCGAATTCCTCGCGGTCTGTGACAACGGCAAACCGGCGGCGACATCGTCGTGTACCACGGCGGGCCGCAAGGTTGCAGGCTGACGCCGGTGGATGGCTTGAAAGGAGGAACGTCTTGAAGCTGATAAATCTCTTCGACGAGTTTTTGAAGGAGACGGTCAACCTCAACAAGACCCGGATTGATCTGCTGGAAAGCAGCATCCCGGCGCTTAAGACGTTCGTCCGCGAGTCCAACTGGAAGTCGAAGGTCCGCACCTTCGAAGAGCAAGGCTCCTGGGCTCACGAAACGATCATTCGGCCGGTTGACAACGGGGAGTTCGACGCCGACCTTCTCGTGATGGTTGACCCGGTCGAAGGATGGACCGCCGCCGAATACGTCGAAAGCCTCGGTAGCATCTTTTCTGAAAGCAAGACGTATGGGGACAAGACGAAGACTTGGGACTATTGCGTCACGATCACCTACGCGGGAGACCGCAAGATAGACCTGGCCCCCTGCGTCGTCGGCAGGCGCTGGGGAGGCAGCTTGGAGGTGTGCAACCGGAAGGGCGGCTTCGAGCTCACGGCGCCGGTCGAATACACCGAATGGATGAAGGAGAGAAACGCATACTCGGGAAGCAATTCGTTCCGCAAGGTCACGCGGCTGGTAAAGTATCTGCGCGACATCAAGGAGACCTTTACCTGCCCGTCCGTTCTCCTGACGACCTTGCTCGGCAACCATATCCAGTGGTTCGAGAAGGGCACCGAGGAGTTCGCCGACGTGCCTACGACGCTCAAGACACTGATGGGGCGGCTCGACGACTGGCTGCGGCTTCACCCGACTAAGCCTCAGGTGACGAACCCCAAGCTTCCCAGCGAGGATTTCTCGTCCTTGTTCGGCACCGAGGAGCAGTACGCGAACTTCCGTAACGTGATCGCCCGCTATAGGAAATGGATCGACGATGCCCATGCGACGGAAGGCCGGCAGGAGAGCATCAAGGCTTGGCAGAAGGTATTCGGACTCGAGTTCGCCAAGGGCGACGTCGTGAAGGCGGCTGCGGACGGGTTGACGGAAGGCACGTCGCTCATCGGCCGCTTCCTGGACTCGACGGCAGCCCATCTCAATGGGATCGTCGATCTTGTGAAGGACTACGGAATTTCGATTCTGCCGACCAGCTTCGCACGGCCAGCACACATGCAGCATCCGCGCTGGCGGAGCATTTCGCTGCTGGCAAACATCGCGGTCGCCGCAGAGTGGCGTTCCGGCAGCCACGCGACGATGGGAACGCCGGTCGCCCCCGGGCAGGTGTTGAAGCCGGATGGAGGCCTGTACTTCCGGGCGTCACTCAACGACGGTAAACCCATTCCTCCAGAATACTACTTGGAATGGCGCATCACGAACACGGGCGCCGTAGCTATGTCCCTGAGGAAGGGGCGCGGCGGGTTCGAAATACCTAACAAGTCCGGCGGAAGATGGGAGGAATTGGAGTATCGCGGCATCCACATGGCCGAAGCCTTCGTCGTCCGCCGCAGCGACGACCTGCTCGTCGGCGTCAGCAAGCCCTTCTACGTTGTCATCGAGTGAGCGGGAGCAGCGGATGAATACGATTGCGCAAGATCAAGATACTTTGGCATTCCAGCGATTACTGAAGGCTCGCCAGCGCATCTATACGGATGCGACGCACTACCAGATCGTTCAGTTGATTCTTACGGTTGTGCTGCCGGTGCTCGGCGCTGTGCTGGCGTTCCTGTACTCTGAGGCGCGCCCGTACGTGGCGCTGTACGGGTTGATCGCGACCGCACTGGACGTTATGTGGATTGATCGCATACAGCGTCGGTTGTTGAAGGTCGCCGCGAAGATCAGCGAGGAGTTCGACTGCGGCGTTCTGAAAATGCAGTGGAACGAGTTCGTCGCCGGCAAGCGCGAGGACGCCGAAGCCGTCGACGCTGCCGCCCGCCGTTGGAACGACAATGAGTCCAGCATCAAAGGCTGGTACACGGGAATTTCGCCTCTGGTACGACACTCTGCGGCCCGGCTGGTCTGCCAGCGGATGAATTTGCAGTACGACGCTTTGTTGCGGAAGAAATATGGGACCTACCTAATCTGGGGCGCGGGCCTCTCGGTCATCGCACTGATCGTCGGCTCGGCGATGAGGGATCTGAAGCTGCTGGATTTCGTGGCCATCGCGACGACGGTATCGCCAGCGATCTTCTGGGCCGTCCGCGAACAGTTCAGGCAGTCCGACGCCGCGGCGACCAATGAGACCTTGAAGGGCGAAGCCGAGAAATATCTGGCCTCAGTCAAAACAAACGGTTGCGACGACGCCGAGTGTGAAAAGCGATCCCGTGAACTTCAGGATGCAATTTTTCAGCGGCGAGTAGCCAACCCTTTGGTTCTGCCGTTCGTCTACCGGGCCATGCGCAGCGAGCTCGAGCAGCAGGCGCAGGCCGGCGCCGACGCGCTATTGAGGCTGTAGCTACTTGTTCCGAGGGCCGCGTTGGCAGAGCCAAGGTATCTGAACTCCCGACATGGTCGGGCGGCAATCGCGATCTGACACTCTCGAATAAACAAGAAGCCGTTCTTCGAGCCGCTTTGTCGCCCGACCCTGCCGATCACATTGTTGGGAGTAACGTTCGCCGCTTCCAAAAAAAGCACCGTTTGAAAAACCGTTTTAGTCGGCGCTTCTCAAACGGTGAAAACGGATAAGTGCTTGAAAGGACTGGTGGGCGCACCAGGGCTCGAACCTGGGACCCGATGATTAAGAGTCAGCTGTAGCGCTCTTTCTTGGCGCAACATGGCGCAACAAAAGTGCCAAAAGTTGCAGAGTCTCAATGGTTTATATATACATGGCATCTCGCAGCGATAACACGCAACACGCCCAACCGCGGTGCCAAATCAGTGCCACAGTATCAAGCGCTCACCGATATGACGCTGAAAACTGCCCCGCTTCCCGAGCGTGGCACGGCCACCCTTTGGGACGGGACGCTGAAGCATTTTGGGGTTCGGATCAGCAAGGGCGGTGCGAAGTCTTTCATTGTGCTTCTGGGCTCCGGCCGGCGCCGGGCCATCGGCCGCTACCCTGCACTTTCCCTCGCCAAGGCGCGGGAGAAAGCCAAGGTCATCCTCGCGGAGCGCGCCCTGGGGAAACACGGACCGAGCAACATTAGCTGGAAGAAGGCGCTCGAAAGGTACCTTGCGGCGGTGAAAGCCAAAAACCGTCCCCATACCCACCACGAGTACTCCCGGACCCTGAAGACCTATTTTCCCTTCGGCGATACCAAGCTGGCCGATATCACCAAGCAAGAGATTTCCCAGAAGCTGGCCCGGCTGAAGGATACACCTTCCCAGCAGAAGCATGCCGCCGTGTATTTGAAGATCTTCTTCAATTGGGCGATCGCTGAGGAGTACATCGAGACCAACCCACTCCAAAGCTACAAGCAGGGTAAGGCGTCACGCCGTAAACGTATCCTGACCGACGAGGAGTTGCGCGCAGTCTGGAACGCGTCCCTCGATATCGAGGGCCTGTTTAGCATCATCGTTCGGCTCATCATACTTTCCGGCCAGCGCCGGGGAGAGATCGCGTCGTTGCTGCGCACGTACTATTCCCACAATCAGCAAACCGTCACCCTGCCGGGAGAGCTAACCAAGAACCACCTGGAGCA
>Ga0307516_10004122_pt1 | contig 18124 bp, 11 predicted proteins | sample 19_EM_MG_FD_203310 | JGI IMG/M metagenome (GOLD analysis project Ga0307516, IMG submission 203310) | Populus trichocarpa ectomycorrhiza microbial communities from riparian zone in the Pacific Northwest, United States - 19_EM | ecosystem: Host-associated > Plants > Roots > Unclassified | place... | reverse complement strand
GCGAAAAACACTTTGAAAAGCAACCGCTATCACACTGCCAAACACCCCTGAAGCCAAGCAAATTATCGTTTCATTTTTGAGAAACTTTATAAATCCCCAAATATATACCAAAAACTTAAAAAGCTCAATGTCTCTTTCACATTTCATCTAAACACAAATTACTGTGGATTGAAGTAGTATAATGATAAAATTGTCATCGCTAAAGAAACTTGTTAACCATGCAGTTAAGGGTAGAGTTGTATTTTTCATGAGATACATTTGGTATTAAAAAAATGGCTAGGGATATGATCCCTTCAGATTTTTTGAGCTTCAATACAAATATTGATTTGTCTTTCAGGGCACAAAAGTTTTTAGGCTTCATTAATATAAGAAGGTGGTGTTAAATGATTCGGATAAATTGTTTAAGAATTAGGAGTTTTATATAAAAAAGGGAGAATTTTATTCTCTTTGATTTAGAAATTTCAACCAAGCCCATTTAAAGGTATTAAGCTTAATTAAATCAAGAAATGTGTAATTTGTTTTAAGTCTTACCGATTAAAAAATGAAACCTATGAAAAAGAAGTGGACTTTTATACATGACAAGAACGTGGAATTAAGCTCAATCTTACTTTTTTATTTAGTATTTTTTTTAATTTTATCTTTTAATATTAGGTTGTTTAAGAATTAGGCTTTGTATTTTTTTTAATTTGCTTTATGTGGAGTTATCCCAGTCTCATGAATTTATTTTTTTCTTTTAATTTTAAACTTCAACAATGGATCTGTTATAAAAGGAGCTTCATAATGTTTTGTTATTTTCCTTTTATGAAGTTATCTCAGTCTTATCACCCAAGTCGCAGGTTTAATAGGTTAGCTTGAATTGTTCTTTTGTGTCCATTTTGTAATTGATTTTATTTTTCGATTTCATTCTTCAATATTTGGTTGATTAGAAATTGGGCTTCATATTTGTTTATTTGCTTTCCATGAGGTTATCCTGATCTTATGACCTGCGCTGCGAGTTTAGTAAGTTAACTTGAGTTGAATTGAGTAACTAGTTTTGTCTTTTTTTTAATTTAATATTTTTTCAATTTCATCCTTCAACATTGGTTTGATTAGGAATTGACTTTCATAATTTATTTTGATTTTTTTTATAGAGTTATCATTGTCTCATAACCCAGGTCATGGATTTGATAGGTTAACTCAGGTCAATCCAATATATTACAGTCTCAATATTTGAAAAAAATTATCATCCAATGTCGATGTATCAATATTTAAAAAATATATCATTCAATATACATTATATTTTGAGTTTATGATTAAAACTGTTTTTATTAGAAAATACGTTATCAATACAGAATACTCTTTTTTAGGTAAAAAAATGGATCTAACTTGTAGCGCAACATAACCTAATAATCTAGTTGATGGATCAATAAATTCTATACACGATCCTTTTGTTTAAGAAGTCCATCGTGAAAAGGACCAAATACAAGGTACTAACCCAACATGCTTGGGCTTGATAGAATGCCAAGACCAAATGACATGGGTGTGATATCCCATATCGGAAGCGAGCGTCCAGAGCCAGGGCCTTATAAGTGCATGCTCACCTTGACTAGTAAGACGCGTTTTGGGGCTATGCGTGGCTGCCAAGAACAAAGCCGTGAGGGGGACTTGGGTGGAAGCCCTGGACATGGGTGGATTGGGAGGCCCAAAGAAGACAATATCTTGCTAGTGAGGTGGGGTGTTATATTTGGTATCAGAGCCGAGGACGGCTCGTCTTAAGGTGGGGGGATTGTGATATCCCACATAGGAAGTGAGCGTCCAGATCCAGGGCCTTATAAGTGCATGCTCACCTTGACTAGTAAGACGCGTTTTGGGGCCATGCGTGGCTGCCAAGAACAAAGCCGTGAGGGGGACTTGGGTGGAAACCTTGGACATGGGTGGACTGGGAGGCCCAAAGCGGACAATATCTTGCTAGTGAGGTAGAGTGTTATATGGGTCTGGCTTGCTTCCAAACCCAAAGCCCTTGGGTTTAATTACATGTTGAGCTCAAGTGCACTTAGATCTGGGAAGATGCCATCCCCAATATCCTTGGACTCAGCTACATATTAAGTCCACATGCATATGGATCGATGGGATGTCATACCCAACACCCTTAGGTTCATCTACGCTGTAAACCCAAGTGCATACGAGTCTGGAAAGATGTCAGACCCAACACCCTTAGGTTTTAGTAGTGCGTTAAACCTAAGTGCATGAGAATCTGCCAAGATGTCAAATCCAACACCTTTAGGATCAGATACATGTCGAGCTCAAATGCTTGTGGGTCTAACAAGATGCTAGACCCAACACTCTTGGACTCAGATACACGTTGAGCCCAAGTGCTTATGGGTCTCGCATGATGCCAGACCCAACACCCTTGAACTTAGCTGCACGCTGAGCCCAAGTGCCTACGGGTCTTACAAGATACCAGTCCCCACACCCTTGGGTTCAACTACATGCTATGTTTACGAGCATATGGGTCTGGCAAGATACTCGACCCAGCATCCCTGGTTTTGGAATTAGTCCGGGTTCGAATACATCAGGAATTGAAAGTCTTTATAGGCGTCATACCAGGTCATAAGGCTATGTTATAGTCTTTAACATAAAAAGTTAAGAATTTAGGATAGTCAATTCTCTATACTCTTAGGCATATAAAAGTTCTCCAAAAGCCTATCTTATTCCAATCATCATTAATGTTGATTAAGGGCTATTTTTACCAACATTAATGTGGTGTACATAATAATATATAAAATCTCCTATAGATCATCTGTATTTTCATCAAACATTAATGTATAAAATCTCCTTGTGTAAGGGATGCTTCTTCTCATCTATGTTTTTAAGAGGAAATAACTCTCTACCCCTTTAACAAAAAAAAAAAAAAGAGTTAAGGGGCTATAAATATCCACTGAACCATCAAGGTAAAGAGTTCACATTTTTCATATTCTCTAAAGTATTCATATTTTTATTCTCAGATCATTTATTATGCATAAATAAGAACAAACATTTATGTTTTGGACTTTAAACTCATTTATTTATTTTATTGCAATCCCTTATAAAAAAAAAATCAATGACTTTATCATCAGAGGATCTCTAAATCCCATAAAAAGAAAATGTTTTGCTGGTGTCAGGATTTTTATCACTAACTATCAATTATTAAACTTTGGAAGAGAAAGTATGGAATTGAATATATGATCATCCTTTATCCAAACACTCAAGATTCTAATTCCCTAAGTATAATAGATTTTGGGAAATCATCACTAGTAAATACTAAAATTCATTCACAATATATGCTTTGACAAAATCCATATGTTCTGACTCCCGAACTAATAACATTAGAGTATATTTGTGATCTAACATGTGTAACATCCCTTCTTCGTAATATTATTCTTAAACGTGTATGATGTTATGTTTAGAAAAATTAAGTCACTAATAGTTGAATCTCATTTCCATCTTAACCTCTTAATTCTGTTCTCAAATGTCAAAAATAAAAATAATAAAGAAAACCCAATCTATATTTTGTTTTACTTAGGGAAATTAATGAAAGAAAATCTACAATTTAAAACTCATAAATATTTTTCTCATTTTTTTTAATAATTGTATAAACATTGACAAACCTTTAAAAACAATTTTGATAAAACAGTACCATAAAATTGATAAATTACAATGAAAATGCTGATGAAAAATATTTCATTGATGATTTCTATCATAAATAGATATAGAAACTTTCCATCGGTAATTGTTGATGTAAATGCATTGAAACTTTCCACCAATGAAAATTCTAATGGAATAGAGAGAATAAGAAAATAATAAAAATTGTATCGGCAATTCAATAAGAAATATGACATGTTAGTAATTATTGATGGAATTTTTTATGAATATTCCACTTGAAAAATTAAATGAAATAAAACCTAACAGTTCTCTCTTCCCCTCCATCTTCTTCTTCTTCCTTAAAAAAAAAAAAAACAGCAACCCCATCTCTTCTATATTCTCACAAATTCAACCACTATCCTCGTAGATTTAGTCACCCAAATCACCAGCATCAATCTAAATCTATCAATAGTGTCAACATTTATTTTTTGGTTTAATTTGTTGTGAAGCTTCACCATACCAAGTAAGCAAATATATTTATTATTTAATGAAATCGAGTTTGATTTTGTAACTTAGGTGTTTTATAATTGAAGAAATGATGAGTTATTTAATAGGTATCAAATATATTTTATCAATTTTATTGTCAAGTTAGAAATTGGAGGAAATTTGGAGAAATTGAATTTTTATGGAATTGATAATAATTAAAAGGTATTAATTTAGGTTGAATAAGTTTGAATTGAACTTTACAAATGATGGATAATTAGTTGGGTACTAATTATTTGTTAGTTTTATTGTTCAATTCATATTTTGATGTAAAATTGAATTTGTGTAGAAATGATAATTAATTTTTAGATTGTAAATTCATTTTGTATAGCAAGTTGAATTTTGAATTGATAGTTACATTATTAATAAATGTTGTCATCAATATTCTATATAGGTTTCATAAGTGATAGATGATCGTTCTTGGTTGTAATAAAATTCTTCCAAATTGTTGTATAAGCAAGATTATCTTAAAAGGGTTGAGAGTTTTATTAATTTTATATTTGTTGTTAGTTTTATTGTTCCATTCATATTTTGATGTAAAATTGAATTTGGACAGGAATGATAATTAATTTTTAGATTGTAAATTCATTTCGAATAGAAAGTTGAATTTTGAATTGATAGTTACATTATTAATAAATATTGTCATCAATATTATATACAGGTTTCATAAGTGATGGATGATCGTTCTTGGTTGTAATGAAATTCTTCGAAATTGTTGTATAAGCAAGATCATCTTAAAGGGGTTGAGAGTTTTATTAATTTTATACTTTCTAATCCAAAGTATATTAGTGAAGGTGAAATTAAATGTTCATCTATAATGTGTAAAAATAAAAAGTTCCACCATAAAGATGTTGTGACGATGCATCTATTTAAAAAAAAGGTTTCTAGATGGAGAATCTAATGTTCCTTGCGAAACCATATTAGAAATGATGGTTGACTCAATTCTAGTTTTAGAAACATATACAAGTTTACAAATGATAATAGTAATTCTTATAGGAGTATGGTGATAGATACAATGACAATGAATCAAGATTATTTAGGTGAAGGTTCACGTAACATCCCTTTAGATGAAGAACCAAATGTAAAAGAAGTTAGGTTTTTTGAATTTTTAAAAGATTCTGATAAGTGATTATAGAATGGACATACATGTCATAATAAATTGTTAGCTATTGCATAAGTATTTAACATCAAGTCAGATTATAGATTGAGAGATGTCGGTTATGATAAGATCCTTGAATGAGTGAAAAGCATGTTATTTGAAGAGAATAGGCTGAATGATAACTTTTATGCTGTAAATTCCATGAATACTAAAAAAATGATTTTTGTCCAAAATTTTACATGCTGTACCATGGTGAATATGCAAATTTTACTGAGTGCAAAACCTATTAGCATGCTCGAAATAAACTTAATAGTGGTAGAGGAAGGACACTTATCACATGTAAAAAACTAAGATACTTTCCAATCAAACCAAGGTTACAAAGGTTATTTATGTCCCCCAAAGATTACTAAGCACATGACATGATATTATTCACATGATGAAATGGATAGAGTTATGGTGCACCGTTCTGATAGTGAAACTTGAAAATAGTTTAATAAGGCACGTCTTCAGTTTTCAATGGAACAACATAACGTATCTATTGGCTTATGTACAAATGGATTTAATCCATTTTTATCTTTTGCTGCACCATATTCTTATTGGCTAATCATACTAACAATTTACAACTTGCTTCCTTGGATGTGTATGAAGTTATAATTCATGTTCTTATCTATGGTCATACATGATCCTTACAATCTAGGTATGAATACAAATGTTTATCTTTGACTATTAATTTATGAGCTGAATCAGTTATGATTAATTGAGGCTCTAACATATGATGTCTCAAGAAAACTAAATTTAGATGAATATGGTAAATGCATGGTGGGGAAAGTTTAAAGTTAGATAAATAATATATAGTTTTTTTAATAAAAAAATTGAAAACTAATTAATGTATGAATTGACTTTTAAGGAAGTATTTTACTAGGATGCAGAAAACAAGTGAGCGATTAGGAAAGTGTGGAAAAATCACAGTGCAATTAGAAAAGTATCAAGAAACAAAATGTTATATTACTTGTAAATTTGTAATATTTTATTTCCTTACATAATTTCTATTTAATAAATTTATATATTAGGTTGCGTGATTTGTAGTATGATGCCTATAAATATGTAATGAACAAAGCTAAATATAATGACTTAGTGTTGCGGAAACAATTATAGACCGAGGCATGTCATGGAGAAAAATTAGAAAAAAATTTATAGAATATGTGGCATCAAATGGATTTAAAAAGAGCTCACGATGGGTCTCAAAACAAAAATAAAGAAACTCGTGGTTCAATGAGTAAACATACTGGGGAACTACTTCCCTTTGTGGACCATACAAGGCACTTGATAAGAGCTTGTTGTTGTATATTGAATTATTGTTATTCAATTTTTAATGTAAAATAGCTTGGACACGAACTAATTCTAATAGAGCTATATAAGGAAACTCATACAAAGAAGGTGGATACGGGGAAAACAATGAAAATGTTTGTCGATAGTAGATCAGAAGCATTGTTGTGAGTTTTATTTTTGTAATTATTTTAATTAAAATTCATATTTATTTGCATTATTAATATGGATTTTTTATTTTAATTTTTTTTTGTTTGTAAGAGACATATAATGTTCACATAGTTGTCAAACTTAGAAAAGACACTTCCATCATTTCTCCTCACAATTCTCAATTATGGTTGGAGGTTGGATCAACTAATAAACCCAATAGAAATCAGGTTGATGGTATGCCTATAACATCAATAAGAGATATAACAACAAGCCATACTATTTCAATGGTAGGCACATTACATTCCAGCCTAAGCCATATATTGGTTCGAGATAGCGTTAAGGAACAAATGATTGAAATGAGGGCATAAATAAAAGAAAAAAAAGCATAAGTCAAACAAAAAAAAATTAAAAAATGGGAGGAAATACACATATTTGGCTTTACATTTTCTTTTCCCTCCTGACGTTTTCAGTTTAAGATCTCTTTCTCTCCCTCTATTTTTTATGGAATTTTAATATGTTTGAGTTTTTTTTATATGGAATTCATTTTAATATAACTTTTGTTTATGGAACTCATTTTAATATAATTATTGTTAAACAAGATTTTTGTTGTTGTTGTTGTGAGTTCTTAGGATTATAATCCCAAATGCATTTTGGGGATTATACCATAAAAAAAAACACAAACAAATGTGACATTCTAATAGAAGTATCAATAGAATTGACTATTATGTTGGCATTTCCTTCGGCAATGTTAGGTCATATTTTGTTGTAAAGTTATAGAAAGTTTTGGAATTTTTTATGGAAACACCGACGACATATTCCATCAAAATATTATGTTAGTGATGCCACAGAAAATGACTTGATGGAATATGTGAATAAATATTTTCAACGAAATATGCAATGGAACATTTTGTCGACAATTAAGGAGAATTTCCAACAAAATATTTTGTTAGTAATTAATGTTGCTGATGGAGCTCCCAGCAAAAAATAAGTTGTAAAATCTAATTTTTTTAATTTGAATATTTCATCTAAAATCCCATAAAAAAAAATTTACCAATGGAATCTACGATAAAACACAAATCCATGACAAGTATATTGCTGGTGACATTTTTCCATCAGCTATTCCATTGGAATAGTGATTGTAGACATAAGTTTTTCCTCAATGGGGAAGAAATATTCTGTCAATTCTTTCTAATTTTCTAGTGATGAGAGTAAGCCACCAACTAATGCTCAGTTGAATGATTCTATATCATGAATCAATACTTTTCTAGTTATATGAAAATATATATCAAGAAAAAAAGGAGAAAGATGAAAATGCATCGGAATTTACATATTTATACACCTTCAAAACTAATATTGACAAGAGCAAATATCAAGATAAACAGTAATTTTGGTGTTTTTTTTTATCATACAAGTTTGGTTTGTTTATTTTAAAGATATATTTAGAAAAAATTAATAAAGTCTTCTAAGTATTGCCTTGAACAACCAAATGTTCTTAACCATCTGGTCAACCTTATAATTATAAATTTAATATCCTTATATTAGCTTTCACACAAGAAAACTTAGCCATTTTGTGTTTGGATTTTAAAAATCAACGCATCTAAATTCTAGATAAAACTTGATAGAAGTTAAGATGATAACAAAGAGACAATGTAAGTGGATTTCATAAAAAGGATGGCCCCTCCATGTATAAAACTTGCTTTTTCGTTTTTGGTTTTGTGCATATTTCCTTCATGATTGCAAACATTAACTTAGGCTAATTAACATATTATATATGGGGTATTTGAGAGTGTACTAACGATTGCGGTTCAAAGTGCTTTTTACTGGGAAATACATCAAAATAATATTTTTTTAAAAAAATTATTTTTGATATCAGCACATCAAAATAATATGAAAACATAAAAAAATTAATTTTAAGCAAAAAAAAAAAAAAGTTCTAGATTTTTAGGAAACATGATTTTAACCGTATTCTCAAACACTGCCGAAAAAAACATAATGCTTTCGCAAGGAGAAAAGAAGGGTCATGAAAATATTAAACAAAAAACTAAAACCTCTTGAGAAATTACAGTAGTTCCAAATCTATTGTTTTTGTTCACTTAAACAATATAATAATGTTTTTGTCCTTCCATCCAAAAACTCAAAATTAGTTCTTAAGAGCATTGAAGTCTTTTCATATGGCCCATTTGTCATTACCAAATAAAGCAGGGATAAATAAATATTTTCTCATTTTAATTGCACAGTAAAACGATCTAAATATCATTGGAAGCAAAAACATTAAACCTAGCATCAAGGGATATTTTTGTATTTTCACAATAATTTTTTGGCTATTATTATTTAAGCTGAGGGGCATTTTGGTAATTGCACAAATATAAAAATAATAAACAATTAAAAAGAAAAGTGAAACTACGAAAACAACCTTAAAATAAAAAAAAATTAAGCCTGGGTCAAGTGGTGTTTTCGGTTTTTCACAATGGTTATTTTGTAATTACAAAGTCGGCTTAGGAGTAATTCTGTATTTGGCAAAATAAAAAAAGGTGGGCGTGTGGAAGGAAGCCGTGCCTTGCAAGCGACATGTGTGATGCCTCTTGGCATCCAAAGAGCCCTTCCACCTTGTCATTGAAAGCATTACTAAGTCCTTTTTTTATTGGTGCGACGCGTGTCTCTATTGGTGGTTTAGTTTGGTATTGGTGAGCATTCTATTTTTTTCTCCTTCCCTCTCTTCCCTCAAAAAATATAACTTGCCCCTCTTGGTTATTGATGTCTCAATTTTAGTTTTTATTTTTTTAATTTTAATTTCTTTGTCTTGGTTCTTTTGTAGAAGTTTTTATTTTATTTTCAATTTCATCACTCAATATCAATTTATTAAATATTATGTTCTCCAATATGGTCCCCATTCCTTAGATTTCAATTTGATCCTTATTGTTTTGATTTCTAATTTTTTTCTTGGTTTTTTTTATAAAAATTATTATTCTTTTTAATTTCATTATTTAATTAAAATATTGTTTTTATTTTTATATTAATTTAAATCTTTATTCTTTTTAATTTTTTTTACCCTTTTACTAAAATAATTTTTTTTATTAATTTCAACTCTTCAATTAAATATAATCTTAGCTCCGATTCTTAAAAATACACGTTTGTTATTACTTTAGCTAAACATTATTATTTTTTTATATATATAAAATAAAATTCAGCCGACCAAGCCCAGTGGTGACTAGCTTGCCTTTTATAAGTGGTCACACTTTCCATATCTCTCAATAGTGGATGGATCGCAAGCCGTAAGGTGGTCGACTTTTCCAAGCAATTAACAGGTATTTTACACTCTGGGCTTGTCATTTCGCTGTCTTATCTTATGGGTGGTCTGTCAAGCCCCAGCTGTCGTGGAGGTGGTGGCTTTTAAGCCTTTAGTGATAGGTGGAGAACATGGTGCAAATTATTTTTAAATTTATTTTTTTTAATTAAAAATAATTTTTTTATGTTTTTAAATCTTTTTGATGTGTTAATATAAAAAATAATTTTTAAAAATTTTAAAAAAATTATTTTGATGTATTTCTAAGTGAAAAATACTTTAAATTACAATCATTACTATAATTCCAAACAAGGATTTAATTATAGTGGAAAGAGATTCTAAACAGCATAAAATAATATAGTTCTAGATTTATTTTATAAATTATTATTGTGAATTGTAACAGTTAATTAATGAGTTTATGGATAATATATTTTTTTCATATTTTTTTTGTTATAAATAAAATAACTAATATATTATTAAAAGTAAAAATTCTAAATTGGCATCTAGAGGCTGTTTTGATTCTTCATTGTTTAAAATACAATAAAATGACTCAATTATCATTAAATAAAAAAAATATTTCATCGACTTTCAGGGTTTTTTATATTTTCATTCTGATTTTTTATTATAATAAATGAAAAAAAAAATAAAATTGATAGTTCGATAAATATAAATTTTTAATTTAAATTGGAAAGTGGGTGTTCCAGTTGCTAAACAATGGCTTCCTGGACGGTGTTAAAATCATCTCGGTAGCACATGCATCCTTTGGCGGAGCGTGTGGATAATAGACTTTTGTTATGACGCCGACAACCTTTTCTCTCCCCTCTTCGATCTCTACGCTGAACCCACTTAATTTTTATAGCAGCCATTCAATTCATTTTTCCTTCATACTTGATCCCTTTTAATGTGATCATCAATTGTTTAATTCAAAATTATTTATAAAATTGATTTTTTTAATTTTATTCTCATTTAATTTTCTCATTTGTCATATTTGGTTCCCAATGTTCTTTTTATTGTTATTTTTCTTATTAAAGATAATTTTTAAAATTTATTTTCTAATGATTTCATCCTCCATTTTTCAATTTTATTCTTTAACATTTATTTAATTGGAGAGATTGGGCTCTATAATTTTTTATTTATTTTCTTTCTATAGGATTTTTCACTAATTTTAAAAATAACATGGATTATCTTAGGTCTTTTTAATTGCTTTTTGTGTCTAATGGTGCTAAACCCAAATTTCTTGGTATGACATCCCTTGCCTAACCCAATTAACATAGCTCTGGTGCCCCTGTCAGACCCATGACGTTCCAGACCCAAGGCGCTAGGATCTGATAGTCATGCCTGACCCGAGCATCTATGGTGTGGTTGCTTTGCCAAACCCGAGCGCCTAGGGTTTGGCAGACATGCCTAACCCCAATGCCAGGTGTTTGGCAGCTATGCCATGTGCATGAGGTTTGACAACCATGTTTATTTTTCTTGAGAAGGCAAAAGAAGCCCCCAACCTAAATGTTAAAATTTTATGCCCTGAAGGGCAAATCAATATCTATATTACACCAAAAAAAAACTCCGAACATACCATTCTTTCAATTCCAAATGTATTTCATAGAAAAGACAATCCCACAACTGCATGCTTAGTAAGTTTCTTTGACAAGGACAATTATATCATTACATTACTCTAATCCATAATGATTTATATCTTTATGAACAGTAAAATGATAAACAACGAAACAATTCTATTGTATAATGATGTGATTCATGGTAAAAACACAATTTCTTGGAATAGTAAATATTCTTTCACTTATTAATGTTGTAAAATCTAATTTTTTGATGCGAATATTTCATCAGCAATCCTTTAAAAACAATTTTCAAATAGAAGCTATGATGAAACACAAATCCATGATGAGCATGTTACTGATGATATTTTTCAGCCAGCTATTCCATTGGAATAGTAATTGTGGGCATAAGTTTTTCTTTAATGCCCAATAAATATTCTTCAGTCAATTTTTTCTAATTTTCTAGTGGTGAGAGTAAGCCACCAACTAATGCTCAATTGAATGATTCTATATCATGAATCAATATTTTTTCTAGTTATATGAAAATATATATCCACAAAGAAAGGAGAAAGATGAAAATGCATCGGAATTAATTTACATATTTATATACCTTCAAAACTAATATTGACAAGAGAAAATATCAAGATAAATAGTGATTTTGGTGTTTTTTTACCATACAAGTTTGGTTTGTTTATTTTAAAGATATATCTCTCACATTGATCTAGTATATTTAGAAAAATTTAACAAAATCTTCCAGGTATTGCCTTGAACAACCAAATCTCCTTAACCATCTGATCAACTTTTTATAATTATAAATTTAATATCCTTAGATTAGCTTTCACATAAGAAAACTTAGCCATTTTGTGTTTGGATTTTAAAAATCAACGCATCTAAATTCTAGATAAATCTATCAAGTATAGAATTTAAGATTATAACAAAGAGATACTGTGAGTGGATTTCATAGAAAGGATGGCCCCTTCATGTATAAAACTTGTTTTTTCCGTTTTTGGTTGTGTGCATATTTCCTTGATGATTGCAAACATTAACTTAGACTAATTAACATATTATATATATGGGTTGTTTGAGAGTGTGGTAATAATTGTGATTGAAAATTTTTTTTTCTTGAAAATATATTAAAATAAATTTTAACATTAGTACATTAAAACGATCTGAAAACATTAAAAAAAAATTAAATAAATTTTTTTTAATTTTTTCTTAAAAAACACGGTGTAATTCATGTTCCAAAACACTATAAAAAAAACCTAATGCTTTCGCAAGGAGGAAAGAAGGGTCAAGAAAATATTAAAAAAAAAAAAAAACCTCTTGAGAAAGTGTAATAGTTGCAGATCTATATTTCTTTTTTACTTGAATAATATAATAATGTTTTTGTCCCGCCATCCAAAAACTCAAAATTGACTTTGAAGGTCATTGAAGTTTTTTTATATAGTTTATTTGTTATTATCAAATAAAACAGGGATAAATAAATATTTTTTTATTTTAATTATATAGTAAAATGATTTAAATATCATTGGAAGTAAAAACATTAAACCTGGTGTTAATGAATATTTTTGTATTTTCATAATGGTTTTTTGGCTATTATCATTTAAATTGAGGGGCAACTTTGGTTTTTGCACAAATATAAAAATAATAAACAATTAAAAAGCAAAGTGAAACTACAAAAATACCCTTAAAATAAAAAAAATAAAGGTTGAGGTCAAATGACATTTTTGGTTTTTCACCATGGTTATTTTGTAATTACAAAGTTGGTTTAGGGGCAATTCTATATTTGAAAAAAAAAAAAAAGCAGACATGTAGAAAGCACCCATGTCTTTCAAGCGACGCGTGAGATGCCTTTCGGCATCAAAAAAGCTCTTCCACTGTGTTGGTGAAAGCACCACTAAATTCTTTTTTTATTGGTGTGCCCACGTGTTTTTATTGGTGGTATAGTTTGACATTGATAGAACAAGAAGTGATTTTTGTCCTCTCCGTAGGAAAAATGTGTCGTATTCTATGAGAAATTAACAAGATTCTTTTCCAAAGTTTTTGAAATCCGAACCACTTGTAATCATATCCCTTTAATTCAAAAACCCAAATAAAGATGACGAACCAGCAAACCATGACCACGAATGACTACACACGATAAAAATATGGTTTTTGTGTGATGGGAACCTTATCGAACCCGACTTAAAGTTGATCTGACGAAGAAGATGGGTCATGGGTTGATATATATCAACATGAAGTTATCTAAAAAAATTATTTTTTTTTAAGTTTTAATATTTATATAATTTTTTTTATAAATATAAGCTATACATATTATAAATAATAAAGTTTAAAAAATTATTTTAAATTTTTTTTATTTCACATTAAAAAGATGCTACTATATTATCTTTTTAAATTTAAATATTTAAACAAAAAAGATTTTTTTATCCTACATTAAAAAAACATAACTTTTTTCTTGTTAACATAAAGTATATATATTAAAAAGTTTCAAATCCTACATTGAAAAAATAACTCTTTTTTTTTTATGAATATATAGTATATATACTAAAGTACTTCAAATTCTAAATTGAAAAAATAACACATTCTTCTAGTATTTATATAATGAACTTTGAAAATAGTTAATAACTAACTAAAAAATATGAAAGAAAGGGTATCTGGCGGGTCGATCATGTTTAACAGTTTTTTTACTCTTACCAGTCTTCTATCTTATCTAAATTGATTCAACTACCAAATCAATCAAGTCCTAGATTGACTAACCAAACCGATTCAGGTTTAATAACTATAATAGAAACTCAATATATACACATATTTTGGATTGTTTTTACATCAAGTTTTTCTCGTGTTTAATAATATTTATTTATTATTTATTTAATAAAATAATTATTTAAAGAAAAATCACTATATCTTCCGGATAGCTTGAGATGTTATTAAATTAAATTATTATCTTTATTCTAAAAGCTTGTTTCGATGTTACGGTTAAATACTTTGACAATCATACTAAGTTTAAGCATATAAATTTATTTGACTTTTTTCGAATCCCTCAACAAAACTTGGGATCTTTCTAAATTATTTTCTATATTTTTCAATATCTTAATATTTAATGTTTAAGAAAAATTTTAAAAATGCTTCTAGGCATAATTGTTTTTGAAAGTAAATTCAATTTTTATTAACATATTTCAAAATTTGCAGATCAAATTATCCAAATTTATATTTTTAAAAGGTTCCTATTAATGATAATTATTAAATTAAAAAAATAAAACATTCTCTAAAAAATATTATAATTAGGAACAAATAACAACCACAAACTTAATATAATTTTTCAAAAGTAGCTAATGCATACAACGTGTTCAAGTAGCATGTGTGGGGCCTCCTAGTAACAAAAAACTTTTTTTTTATCATATCGTTAGAAGTATAGCACCATCATCTTCCTATTGTGACGGCACGTGGTGGCTTTGGTTTGGCAATACAACGCCGAAGATATTTTATTTCCTCCCTCTCTTTTTTCTCTTCTCCGCTTGAAATTCTATTAGCCATGCAAAATTTCAGTGTTGCCTTCTAATTTATTGAGATTTTGAATTCGATTCTTGTTTTTTTTTTAAAATTTTTGTTCTTGGATTTTTTGTTAAATTTTGATTTTTTTTTTAATTGTATCATTCAATCCTAATTTGTGATATACTATTTTTCTCAATTTGCTCGTCATTTTTATTGCTTTTTTTTGGATCATTTTGTTAAATCATTTTTTCTTTTCAATTTAACGATTCAATAAAAAAATTTAGTTTTCCTCTAATTTATTTTTTGTTTCAATTTTAATCCTTGTTTTTTAAATTATTCTTTTGTTAAATTAATTTTTCTTTTCAATTTTACTATTGATTTAAAAAAATTTAGTTGTCCTCTAATTTATTTTTTATTTCCATGTTGACTCTTATTCTTTTAATTTCTATTTTTTTTTGTTTTATATCCTTTTGTATAGTTTAATGTGTTTTTTTTTTAATTTTATCATTTAACATTTTATTGGTTCTATTTCATCATTCAATCAAAAAATCTTAGTTGTCCTTAATTTATTTTTTATTTTAACGGCGATTCTTATTTTTTTTATTTTTAATCTTTATTTATAGTTTAATTATTCTTTTCAATTTTATCATTTAAAATTTGATTAGTTAGGAATTGTGCTTTGTGGTTTTGTAAGGTCAGGTGCTTCTATTCTAATAATCTGAGTTACATGTTTGAAAAGTTAATGCGGGTTAATATTATTTTTTTTACTTATTTTTTTTATTTTTTATTATAAATCTACATCTTGTATTAAGATTTATATAGTTTTTTTATACTATTTATTATTATTTCTCATCGTTATTTTTCTTCTTTTTAGTAAAAAGTCTTGTGATTGTTTTGGTCTATAAGAAGAGATTAATTAACAATTATTAATTTTTTTTTAATAATAAGATTCTTTTCCAAAGTTTTTGGAATCCGAACCACTTGTAATCATATCCCTTAAATTCAAAAATATATATTTTTTTTTCTTTTTGTGTTTTGAAATCTTTTAATATGAATTATTTTAGAAACAGACTTACAAAGAGACAAATAAATAAAATACTTATTTTTGAAAAGAAAATTAAAAAAAAAATGATTTTAGTTTAAATAATGAATAAAATGAATTTATTATTTATTTTTATGATAATATCATGATAAATAAATAAAATATAAATTCGTTGCTTTTGCACGAATGAAGGGAGCTACGTAAAGAAAACACTTGTTTTTTAGATGTTTGTGGTTGCACTTTTCTTTTCATATCCATAGTTTATTTATTTTTATGATAATATCATGACAATTTTACTCTTTTTTTTTTTGGGATCCTGCTATTTTTAACCAAAAAAGAAAAATACAGCACCAGAACAAACTTCCGTATCTTTTTTAGCCATAGGTTGGGGAGCCCACCGTAGCACCTTTCACTATAAACAGCATGAAAGATATTTTTTTAGATGAAAAAAATATTATTTTATTTAAAAAACAAATTATATTAAAAAATATATTTAGAAAAAAATATTATTAGTTATGGTTTTAAAAAATTGAATTTTAAAAAATATTTATTTAGTTAAAAAAATTATGTTATAGATATTTGTATATAAAATAAATAAAAAATATATTTTCACGGATAGAAAGTAGATTATTTTATATTTTATAAAATCAAAGTTTAAAATATAATAATGAATGAAATTCAGTATAAAAATCAAAAGTTATTTGACTAATCAAATAATTATTTTTTGTTGGATAAAAAACATAAACTACCACAATACTAAATACATTATTTGTAACTTAAAACCACTTGATTTATTCATTTATGAACAAATAGTGATAACATGAGACATAACTATGTATATATTAGCTAACTATCAACAATAAGAATAATTATTATTTATAATAATTAATCATAACTATAAAAAGTATTTACACAAATTATTTAAAAGTGAGATTTGAATCCAAGACATTTATGTATTTTAAGTCAAATTCTTATCATTAACAAAACTCTAATAACCTACTTGAAATCAAATCAAATATAAAATTGAATTAAATTTCATTTGTGATTTGAATTAAATTAACAACTTATTAAATTTTCATATTTGAAATAAAATATTAATCTATAAAATATTTGAATTGAATTATATTGTTTGGAATATACATGGAAATGAAAAGAATTAACTATCTTGACTATTTTGCTCTTAATTCAAAAGAAAACTTGTTACAAAGACTCTTATAATTAATTATGTAATTCTTACATTATTTTTTATTTTTATTTATAAATATACATCTTGTATTTAGATTTATACAGTTATTTATCTACTATTTATTATTGTTTTTCATCGTGTTTTTTTTTTCTTTTTAATAAAAGTCTAGTGATTATTTTGGACTATAAAGAGAGATTAATTAACAATTATTAATATTTTTTAAGTTTTAGATCAAAGAGCCTAATAGTATGATTAAAATTTTTAGAGAGTAACCATTTAGGTGGTGGTCCAATGGTAAGAGTTTGGGACCAAGAGATTTGCTCCGTCTGTGGTCTCAGGTTCGAGCCCTGTGGTTGCTCATATAATGACCACTGGAGGCTTATATGGTCGTTAACTTCAGGGCCCGTGGGATTAGTCGAGGTGCGCGCAAGCTGGCCCGGACACCTCGTCAAACTAAAAACTAAAAAAAATAAATTTCAGAGAGTTTTCTTTGTTATTCATATCATCCAATTGTTATTTAAGAATTTATCCTTTTAATATTTTTATGGGATACAGTTGAGAAATTAAGCCTTCTCCGTGGTTACAGTAAGTTTTTCACTCCTATAAATATGACAACATGCACTAGCATATATGTACTACTTAAAATCAATGGAGTTGATTAACGAGGAAAGTGCTAGCGAGCTACTTCAAGCTCAAACTCATGTGTGGAATCATATATTCTACTTTATAAACTCCATGACTTTGAAATGTGCTGTTCAACTAGGCATACCAGATGTGATCCAAAAACATGGCAAACCCATGACCCTCTCTGAGCTTGTTTCTGCCCTACCAATCCACCCATCAAAAGCTCAAT
>Ga0307516_10004120_pt1 | contig 18131 bp, 16 predicted proteins | sample 19_EM_MG_FD_203310 | JGI IMG/M metagenome (GOLD analysis project Ga0307516, IMG submission 203310) | Populus trichocarpa ectomycorrhiza microbial communities from riparian zone in the Pacific Northwest, United States - 19_EM | ecosystem: Host-associated > Plants > Roots > Unclassified | place... | reverse complement strand
ACCATGGAGGTTAGTAGAGAGAGACACTTGATCTTTCGTCCAACAAGGCCTTTATTTTTATATAATTATCTCAAAAATAATTGTTAACGGTTTGTATATAAGATTCAGCATTGAGTATACGCTAATACCCTTTTGTAGCATTTTTGGTGTAATGGGACCTGGACTGTCATTTTTCTTACATCTGGAAGATAAAATGGTTAAACTACCGAATTTTTACTTTGCTTATTTTTGTCAATAGAGTCTATGCTTTCCGCGTTTTGATTTTGCTGCTAGCACGTTCATGACTTTAAGCTACGAATATGTTGTGCTGATTGTGGAGTTCTGTGAGTTGCTGCAGGTTCAAGATGCCAGAGAATTCAATGCCAAAGGATGCAGCGTACCAAGTGATAAATGATGAGCTGATGCTGGATGGGAATCCAAGGCTCAACTTGGCATCTTTTGTGACAACATGGATGGAGCCTGAGTGTAATGATCTCATCATGGCTTCCATTAACAAGAATTATGTCGACATGGATGAGTACCCTGTTACCACAGAGCTCCAGGTTTTATATATTTCTTATTAATGTTGGCTAGTAAAAGATCTAAGAAGAATTTGGAGATTATCATGCATTTCGTTATTTTCGCAACATGTGAAGGATAATGGCTTCCAATTTGTTGTAGGATATGAATTATGATCGGGCTGATATTTCATCATTCACGGCAAAACCTGAGTGCTATTAGCATGACATATTCAATGAGTCAATGATTACGATTATAGATTACCTTGTCTCTAGCATTGAGATAACTGCTCTTCGAAATGCGGAAGGACTTCTATGCAAATTCTGCATTATAAAATGAATTTAGAATTTACTAATCATTAACTATGTGGATTAATGGACATCAGCATTTTTAAAGATTATGACATTTATGTTTCGTATTTTAATTTTGATTCTGCAGAATCGATGTGTAAATATAATAGCCCACCTGTTCAATGCTCCTGTTGGAGAAAAAGAAACTGCAGTTGGTGTCGGGACTGTGGGATCATCAGAGGCAATAATGCTGGCTGGATTAGCTTTTAAAAGGAAGTGGCAGAATAAGAGGAAAGCAGAGGGCAAACCGTACGATAAGCCCAACATAGTCACAGGAGCTAATGTGCAGGTGAGTTTTTCATTAAGACAGTCATGCTTCTTAGTTTACAATTGGAATCTGGCCATAATGTCATTCATTTTTCTTCTGAAGAATGATATGTTGCTTTTGAACTCATGTGAACTGTGTGTGCTCTTCATGCTGTATATGAAAGGATGTTGCTTCTCATACCATGTTTTTTGTTACCTTCAAGCACTAGTACCATACTTTTCTGTTCTTTATTCAGCATATTGCAAAGTGTATAGCTGCTGCATCATTAGCTCACGGTGCTGCATTAGTTTTAAATGTCACAATTCAAGAATAGAGAACAAGTTCAATCGATGTTTGATACAAGAACAGAGACATACTCAAGTTGTACATTTCTTGAGCAAAACCTTTACAGTAGTTCGATATATTTGCCAAGATTGAAAGCATTAGTCTATTTCAATGTTGATTCACCACAGCTGGATCTTTTTGTATGGGCTCATGTTTCACTTAAGAATTGATGTTTTTCTTCGTATATGCTTGCCAATTTCGTAAGAATTAGGTAGTTTGTAGTGGTAATGGATTGAAAACATTGAAATCCTGAAGTAGAAAACGTTCCTGCTCTGCAAAACCACACAGAAGAACAGGTGTTGCCAGGGCCTAGATTAGACCAAAATATAAGCAATAATTTCTTTATTATTATCCAAGATACAGTGATAGAGTAAGGGAATTATTGTAGCTTGAATTTACTGACATTAAATACATCTACATAATGATTTGGTCACTTGTAGCAGCTATGCTAAATGTTCCCTGTATTTCGTTGCTCAGGTTTGCTGGGAGAAATTTGCAAGGTACTTCGAAGTTGAGCTGAAGGAGGTGAAGCTGACAGAAGGGTATTATGTGATGGACCCAGTCAAAGCGGTTGAGATGGTGGACGAGAACACAATCTGTGTGGCAGCCATTTTGGGATCAACACTTACTGGAGAGTTCGAAGATGTGAAGCTTCTCAATGACCTCCTCTCCAAAAAGAACAAGGAGACTGGTTGGAATACGCCAATTCATGTTGATGCTGCCAGTGGAGGGTTCATTGCTCCTTTCATTTGGCCTGATCTTGAATGGGACTTTCGTTTGCCATTGGTGAAGAGCATCAATGTTAGCGGTCACAAATATGGCCTTGTTTATGCTGGTGTTGGTTGGGTTGTGTGGAGGACCAAGGAGGACTTGCCAGATGAGCTAATATTTCACATCAACTACCTTGGATCTGATCAACCTACTTTCACCCTCAACTTTTCGAAAGGTAATGCACAGCGAGGGTTATCTTTTTAAGGCAAATTGGTTTATCTTTACATTTCTTGCTATCAACATGGAAGGTTTCCGCCGATGTCCACTTGAAATTAGATGGTTTGTTGCATTGAAACAGTTTAATATTGCAGCTCTGTAAATTTTTCAGTTTGCTTCTGTTACTAACCCCTTCTTTCTTCCATGTTTTTGTCAGGTTCAAGTCAGATAATTGCTCAGTATTATCAGTTTATACGGCTTGGCTTTGAGGTAAATTTCTGTGTCTAATGGAGAATCCTTGTAGTCATCATGGAACAGAAAAAATGGTGACCTTTTCTTATGCCCCGAGTTAATCCATGACTAGCAGTTCTTTTGTGGGGACTTAAACTTCTTCTTGTTCCTTGTTCCCATGCTAATTAATATGCATTTTGCAACCTTTACAAGATCCCATTTAAAGATGTTGCTATGGAAACAACAGTTAATTTGATATTTGAGCGATTTTAGATAAGCTTGTTTTGAGATATATTTTAGATAAGGCTCTGTTGTATTTTTCTCATTGTATGTTGACCTTGTATCAGGGTTACAAAAGAATAATGGAGAACTGCCTGGAGAATGCGAGAGTGCTGAGAGAAGGATTAGAAAAAACAGGGCGGTTTGACATTGTCTCCAAGGATAAGGGGGTGCCTCTTGTGGCCTTTTCTTTGAAGGACAGTAGCAAGCATACTGTGTTTGAAATAGCTGAGAGTTTGAGAAGGTTCGGGTGGATAATCCCAGCCTATACAATGCCTGCTAATGCCCAACACATTGCTGTCCTCCGTGTGGTGGTCAGGGAAGACTTCAATCGGAGTCTGGCGGAGAGACTTGTCTCGCACATCGATCAAGTCATGAAGGAAACAGACTCGCTTCCTAGCCGTGTCGCTGTTCAAGCATCGCGCATTGTTACTGTTGACGAAACACAAGATAACATGGATGGCAAGAAGACTGTTAAAAAGAGTTCAAGGGAGATACAGGAGGAAGTCACCCTGTACTGGAGGCGGCTTGCCAGTGAGAAGAGAACTGGAGCGTGCTAGTGCTAGCATCTGAGCATCAATCTCATCCTGCTAAATATTATGGTCACCCTGGTGGCGGTTTGTGATATTAATGCTGCTAGCATTTTGTGGCTTCTGAGCCCATATGTTGTGTTATCTTCAGGTGTCTTTGTGCTGTACTTGAAACATCAGATTGAAAATCTTTAAATAAAACAGGTCTTCCTCCAGTCTCGTAATTCCCTGAACAAGCAGCCACCAGAAAAACCTGTGATTCTCACTGAGGCCAGTCATAAAATAAATATAAAAAAAACAACAACTAAAACATATGGCAAATTCACAATAGATATATTTTTCTGTATTAATTTTTTTTTTTGCCCTTTCAAAAAAAAAATATCAAATGCCTGGTTTACAGGTTTCTTGATTTTTTTACATGGCTCATTAGTTATTAAAGGATTAGAGGTATGAATATTTTTTTCAAGAATTATAAACATGGTAAAATCTAACCTCTAAATCAAAATTTTTAAAAATTGTATTTCTATCTTTTTAATTTTTAAATACAACAAAATAACAAGTATTCCTTTCAAATAAAAAATAAATAAATTGTAAATCCGGGGTTTTTTTTATCTTTTCACTTCTTCGTTCTATTATTATAAGGTTCACTGAGGGTAATTTGTTTTTTTTATATTGATTTTATATTTTTTTAATGGAAAAAATTATTAGTGCATGCAGAGCACACAACAACATGTGTGAGGCATTCACAAGCTTCTGCAGCGTTTTCTAGTGGTCAAAAATGCCCTTATGTTGTGCAGTTGAAAGTGTCGTCAAATCCTTTTTCTAATGGTAAAACATGTGGGGCTTTATTCTTCTTTCTTCTTCTTCTTTTCTCTCTTCTCTTCAAAAAATCACAGGGTCTTTTTTATTGTTAATATTTTAATTTCAATCCTTATTCTTTTAATTTTTAATTTTAATTTTTGATCCTTTTGTAAAAGTATTAATTATTTTTTATTTTGTGTGATCACTTCTTTTTTTCAATTTCATACTTTAGTGTTTGATTTGCTAGGGTTGGGTGTCATAGTTTTTGCATATATAATATTTTCAATCTAATGACCCGAATCATGAATTTAAAAAGATAACAAGATTGATTTTTTTTTTTACTTATTTTTTTCTTTGATTTCATCGTTCAAATGAATTTGTAGTTTTTTTCAATTTTTTTTTATTGGGTTATCTTTACATCATAAACTAGGACACAAATTTAATGGGTTAACCCAGACTAAGTCACTTTTAAATTGTCTAAGTTATATTTCTATCATACTAACTCAAGTTGACTGCGCTGAATTTTTTATCTTTTTTTATCAAATTTCTTCCTTTCATATTTAATTAGATAAAAATTGAATATCATTTTTCCACTCTGAAAAAAAATCTCAAAGATTTTTTTTTCCTAGGATACAATTTGAGTTAAATTTTTTTTAAAAAAAAAACACATTTAAATTAAAAAAAATAAAATAAAAACTCGCGACACAATAATTGAGCCATATTTGTTTTTGTATTTTAAAAATATTTTTGAAAAAAAAATTTATTTTTTTATTTACTTTAAATTAATATATTTTTAATATTTTTAGATCATTTTGATACGTTGATATCAAAAATAATTTTTTTAAAATAAAAATATATTATTTTAATATATTTTCAAATAATCTCTCGTATCATGTGATGCAATTCAAAAGTGCAGGTCAGTCACGCTACATATCACAAAATCCGGGAAGACTTTAGAAGATGAGTGAGTCAACCTGAATCAAGATAAAATGGGACTGCCCACGTGTTATGTCAAGAACAAAGAGATCTCACATGTTCAGACATTTAGGTCCAAACTTCTCTCGAGCTCAGCCAAATTTACGAGAAACTTCGTTAAGGAATAATCTAGTATTCGAAACCCCTTGGCTTGCATTTCATTAAGAAGCAAAAGGAACACTAGATTCAACACAGAATCCTGATTTTTAGCCACTAAACATTAGCCAAAAAGTTCATCCATCCATGGACAAAACGTCTCATTTGTGGCACCTAATTCATTGAAATACACGAGTCCTTTATTTCTCAGACAATTTAACCATAAATATGAATAAAATAAAATTTGCCTACATCAAGTCTCACAGATAACAATCAAATCATAGATTAAATATGAATTTGAAATGATTCAAGGATTAAAATTTACCAGCAATAAGGTCTCTGAAACGGTGGAACAAGCACCCATATTGCTGCAGTGACAAAACACGTCTAGGTTTTTTCAGAATATTGAAATATAATCAGGCTATTTCTGAAGCAAAAAAAGGCTCTGTAGTGTTTTACAGAAATAACAAAAGGATATGCATAAAAAAGCAACAATCATGAACCCTATATCGCTGCCATGTTTATTTCCCGTTTGGAATATTAGCTGATAATGACCCCAAAACAAAGAAACAGGCAGATTCTACAATGACAAACAAAAAGGTTATTTTGTTCTTTCAAATCCAACCGTTCTTGGGGCTTTATTCAATTTTGATCCGGGGTAGCTGCTCCTTGATTAAGCTCTGCAAATCTCATTCCCACACGCATGGAATGCTTCATGAACTTTTCAGCACATCTCATGACACAAGTCTCCTCTTGCTTTTGAAGAGATTTGCGTGTGAAGCTATCTACACAATCATTAAAGCATCTCTCCACGAGTGAATTATACATCTTCAAGCTGCAGGTACCCCACAGCCACAAAAATAAAAATCAGACATCTCTTTTACATCGCATAATAGAAAAAACTCAGAAATGGTATCCAATGACACCAGTTTCCAAGTTTTCGATAGATAAACTTAAAGCAGCAAAATAGCTACAATTACTTGCAAGAACATCTAGAACATTACTTTCTACAACCAAATCACAACTGCTTGTTAAATCAAGAAAGCTTTACGTATCCGAAAAGGGTATACTAATAATTAGCTAATGTAGTTCCCAAAACGTCCAAATGCAACATAAATGGTGTTGCAGTGGTTTTAAAGGAGAACATTCATCTGGGCTTCACATAATTAACGTCACATACAAAGAAATCAAATCATGTGACCTTTTGGCGTGTAATAAGCCAGGATGTGAGGCCCCCCAATTGAGTAAAATGCAACAGGAACCACAAGAAAGAAACCGAGTTGAAAAGATTTCACAGATCTAAGTAAGGATATGTTACCTGTCGCGCAACTGAAGGTTTTCGATCATGGAAAGCATACGGGTCTGATCTTCTTTAGATAGACCTTCCATTCCTCCTAGCATGTCCTTGTCCATTGTTGATTGCTGATTTCAGAGATCTAGTTTGTTAGGGTTTTGGTTGCTTTTGTGGATTCTGCACACTAGTCGTGGGTGGCTGTTTAGGGTTTTAACCATCTTTCATTTTATACCCTAAGGGTTTCAGTAAGCATTGCAACGGCGTCGTTCTAATCAGCATGCTGACCTGGGCCTAGGTCAGTGAAGCGTAGTTCCAAGTTTGCTATAGGTTTTTTTTTTTAAATGATTCTTTTAAAAAATATATTAAAATAATTTTTTAAATTTTTTAAAATTTTTAAAATTTATTTTTAAAATCAAAACATAAAAATTATATAAAAACATCAAAACAAATAAATTTTAAATAATAAAATAATATTTTCAAAAATAATTTTCAAAACATAAAAATGAACGAGTTCTAAATAGTATGTTGATCGAGCTGAGTCAATAAAAAACATGATTTATTTTTTTAAAATAATATATTTTAGGATTTTTTTTAAAGAAAAAAATATTTTTTTTCATTGTGATTAAAAAAAAGGTTAACTTTCATCCATTTGTATATTTGAATTGGATTGATTTTTTAATTGGTTTTTATAATTATGATTGTGTGAGCATTTTATTATAACTTGTAATATGTTTTTTTTTATATAAATTAATAGTTTTATTTAAAAACCTTCTTTTATATATATATATATATATATATATATATTTATTTATTTATTTTTCAATGAGAATGGAGAAACTTTCTATCGAAAAACTAAAAAATAAATCAAAATTATAAACAATTCTTACAAAAATAATTATAATTTATAATAGTTTGAAAACCTTTTCATCTTAATATTTTATATTTATGATAATCTAATTATAAACTATCAATTTTACCTTATTCAAACTAAAAATTATCATGAAAAATTTATATCTATCTATTAAAAAAAAATTATCTTATATCAAATTTATGATAAAAAAATAAGCTTACAACGCTGCATTTTGTACATTTGATAATTGTTTTGTATATATAAAAAATATGATTCGTCATTTTAGTTATTTTTATTTGAAAAACTAGAGATAGAAAATTTTAAAGAACTTTTAAAATGTGTTTTTCAAACTCAATACCAATTTAAAAAACTAAGAAAAATGTTTCAATAAAAAAAATGATGTAGGAGAAATGTCATGATAAAAAAAAACCATCAAAATCATAATAAAATTCAAAAGAACATTAATTGAGTATTGTAAAGTGCAAGAGCGATTGGATGACATTTGGATGCAAAAACACCTTTACAAGATTAAAAAAAAAATGTAACGAAAAAGGAAACTTAAAAACAGGTAATAGCCGAAGCAGCCCAGCCCATCCCAGCCAAGCCCATATTGAACCCTAGAAGGCTAGAAACTGTAACTTCATACACATCAAGTCCCCATTTTCTCCCTCTCTTCCCTGTCTCTGTTCAATAATCTTTCTTCCCTGCTCTTCTCATCTACTCTTCTACACTAAGTTACTAACAGTATAATAATTTCTAAATCATCTCATCTCATCTCTCAGTCTTTATAATCGCTCATTCAATCCGATTTTTATCAGCATCATCGTCTCAAGTAAGTCTTCAGTCTATCTCTAATCACAAATTTTTTCGTTAATTTAGATCTGATTACTTATCTATGCACGCAACGTACTTTCCTTCTGATTCATACCGAAACAAATATTTATTTATTTTTTTAATTGTTTTCCTGTTAATAATAATGTGATTTTTTTTACTTGTTCGGAATTTATGGTTTCATAAGAGGGGAATCGTGTTTTTTTTTCTTTCTATTTTAGAGGAAGGATAATTCGTGGAATTATCGATGGGTAGAAAGAAGCCAGCCGCGCGTGATGAGGAGAACGCTCCTGCGGGTGGTGGAGGGAAGTCGAAGAAGAAGGGGTTGATGATTGATGATGATGAGTATTCGGTTGGGACCGAGTTGTCCGAGGAGACACAGGTTCAGGAGGAGAAAGTTGTGATTACTGGGAAAAAGAAGGGTAAGAAGGGGAATCAGAAGGATTTTAAGGAAGAGAAGGGGGATGGTGAGGAGGAGGAAGTGCCGGAGGTTGTGTTTGCTGGGAAAAAGAAGTCGAAAGGGAAGAAGAGTGGTGCTGGTGGGAATGCTGGTTTTTCATCGTCCAATTTTGCCTTATTGGGAGGTGATGAGGATGATGATGGTAATGATGATGACGATGAGAGATCGGAATTGACTGGCGAGAAAGATAGCGAGGAGGAGGATGAGCCTGTGGCAAGTTTTAAAGGGAAGACAAAGGGTAAGGGGGATAAGGGGAGTGATGGTGGTAGTTTGTTTAGTGCATCGGCTTTTGATGCTATTGACGATGGTGAGATTGATGGAGAGGTAGTGGATAAAGAAGAGGATGATGATGACAATGACGTGCCTGTTATTGAATTTACAGGAAAGAAGAAGAAGTCGGCAAAGGGTGGTAAGAAGGATGCTGGGAGTGTGTTTTTGGCAGCGAGTTTCGATGGGTTAGATGAGAATGAGGATGACGAGAAGAAAGATGAGGATGAGGATTTTGGTGCGATTACTTTCTCTGGTAAGAAGAAGAAGTCTTCCAAGTCTAGCAAAAAGAGTGGTAGTAATAAATTTAGTGCGGCATTGCTTGATGATGAGAATGATGAAGAGACTTCTGTGTCTGAATCAGTGAAAACCAATGATGATGTGATTGGCGTTGAGGATGAAGATGAGTCGGTGGTTGCATTTACTGGTAAGAAGAAGAAGTCTTCTAAGAAGAAGGGGGCTAGTAATCATGTTTTTTCTGCATTGGGTGGAGAGGATGAGAGAGAAGTTGCTGAGATGGTTGAACCAGAAGAACCTAATATTGTCGAAGCTAATGATAGTAAGGTTACTAAGAGTGAAGCGGTGGCAGAGACTTCAAAGAATAAGAAGAAGAAGAAGGGTAAGAGTGGAAGGACTGCTCAAGAAGAGGATGATTTGGATAAGATTCTTGCGGAGCTAGGTGGGGGGGCATCTACTTTGAAACCTTCTGAATCACCTCCACAAGAGGAGAAACTTAATGTTCAGCCTGAACCAGTTGCAGTGCCAGATGCTCTGGTCGAGAAGGAGGGTGAAGAAGAAAAAGAAGAGTCTGCTGCTGCAAAGAAGAAGAAGAAGAAGAAAGAGAAGGAGAAAGAGAAGAAGGTAGCTGCTGCCGCTGCTGCAGCGGCAAAGGAAGAAAAGCTGGAAGAAGCAAAAGCTGAAACAAGTGAGCCAAAAAAGACAGATGCAAAGGGTAAAGCTGCTGAAAAGAAGCTTCCTAAGCATGTTAGAGAGATGCAAGAGGCACTTGCTAGGAGAAAAGAAATGGAGGAGAGAAAAGCAAAGGAGGAAGAGGAGAAGAGGAGGAAGGAAGAAGAGGAAAGACTAAGGCAAGAAGAACTTGAGAGGCAAGCAGAAGAGGCTAGGCGTAGGAAGAAGGAAAGGGAAAAGGAGAAACTCTTGAAGAAGAAACAGGAAGGCAAGCTTCTAACAGGGAAGCAGAAGGAAGAACAACGGCGGCTAGAGGCTATGCGGAATCAAATACTTGCTAATGCAGGCATCACTGTCCCTACTGCAGACAGAGATAATGCACCTACAAAACGGCCCAGGTACCAGACTAAGAAGTCAAAACCAGCTCACCATCAAGCAAATGGTATCAAGATAGAGGAACATGTAGAAGCTAAAGGAAAAGAGCAAGAGGAGCAGGAAGAAGTGCATGAGGTGGAAACCGTAGAATTAGAGAAGGCTGAACCAGTGGAGGAAGAGAAAACAGAAGTTGCTAGTGTACCTGAGGAGAATGGAATGGAGGAAGATGACGATGATGAGGAATGGGATGCAAAGAGCTGGGATGATGTAAATCTTAATGTTAAGGGTGCATTTGATGATGAGGAGGATTCTGAGCCTGAACCTGTCTTGAAGAAGGAAACAAAGAGTTCTGTTCCAGCTTCTCGCGGTGCAGGTTAGTTTTTGCTTGATTTTCATGTTGGACTATCAAGTTTATGGTATCTCTACCAGTTTCTTTTGTTTTGTTTCTTTCATTCTTACACTATTGCAGCCCCTCCTTCAGATGCCAAGCCTGCAATTGCAGTCAGAAAACCTGTTACATCACAGCCAATGGATTCTCGTGATGTTGAAAATAAGAAAATTCAGACTGAGGTTGAAGTTTCTGACAAAAACAGGAAGAAAGACGCTGCTGTGAAAAATAAAGGAGCAGTTTCAGATGCCATCCCTAAACAGGGTGAAGAGAACCTGCGCTCTCCAATTTGCTGTATTATGGGCCATGTTGATACTGGTAAAACCAAGCTGTTGGATTGTATTCGAGGCACCAATGTGCAAGAAGGTGAGGCTGGGGGTATCACGCAACAGATTGGTGCAACATACTTTCCTGCTGAGAACATACGGGAAAGAACAAAGGAATTGAAAGCTGATGCAAAACTAAATGTCCCTGGTCTGTTGGTTATTGATACCCCTGGCCATGAATCTTTTACTAATCTACGGTCACGCGGTTCAGGTTTATGTGACATTGCTATTCTGGTTGTTGACATAATGCATGGCTTGGAGCCGCAAACCATAGAATCACTCAATCTTTTGAGGATGAGGAATACAGAATTTATTGTTGCATTAAATAAGGTTAGTTTTTTTTCTTCCAATTTAATATAGAGATAATGCTACAATGTGTTAATTTTTCCTTTTATTGATGTTAGGTTTTGTTCCTTTATCATTTCAATGTTTCAGGTGGACAGACTCTATGCATGGAAAGCACAACGTAATGCACCTATTAGAAAGGCATTGAAGCAGCAATCAAAAGATGTGCAAAATGAATTTGACAGGAGGCTCATGGAGGTCATCTACTATTTTTACTTCCTTCAAAGAGTTTTATCAATTTGCTCCTTTTGTTAAAATTTTGCCTTCCACTGGATCCCAGGTCATAACTCAGTTCAAGGAGCAAGGATTAAATACTGAATTGTACTATAAAAACAAGGACATGGGAGAAACTTTTAATATCGTACCGACAAGTGCAATTAGGTAAGAACAAGATTTCCTCGCTCTCCCTCTCATAATTAAGTTGAGATTCGTTAACTTTTTGGGTCTTGCATTCTTTGTGCTAATGCTTTTCCTATATGTCAGTGGAGAAGGCATTCCTGATTTGTTACTGCTACTGATCCAATGGTCTCAGAAAACTATGATTGAGAAACTCACATTCAGAAATGAAGTGCAGGCATGTTCTCCTGTCTGCTGTGTCTTAACTGGTAGAATGCCTTAAGTTAATACAAATATCTGATTGTTGTTGGGTACCTTTGCCAGTGTACGGTATTGGAGGTTAAGGTTATTGAAGGCCATGGAACAACAATTGATGTTGTGTTGGTTAATGGTGTGCTCCATGAAGGCGATCAAATCGTGGTGTGCGGCTTACAGGCAAGCTCAGAACTTTGCTTTTCCTGAAGATTTGATGAAGTGCTAGTTTCTGAGTTATTGATGATTTATTTTTCTTTACAGGGTCCCATTGTTACCACAATTCGGGCTTTGCTGACACCCCACCCGATGAAGGAACTCCGAGTTAAGGTGTGGTTTTTTGTTTTTACCTCTGTTGTCCTTTTCTTTTTTTTCTCTACAGTTCTTATGTTGAATATGTGTGATCTGGGATTAATTTGTTGGGCTTAACGTATCATTGTGTTTGTCCCTGCATGTCAATAAATTTTCAATTTGCTATGTAATCAATTTTTTTGTCAAAATCATGTAATAGGTATCGATTATCTAATTCCCCACCATTAATATCTGACGTGGAAAATAAAAATGGAATGAAATTACACGTGTGAGATTTGTGGGCCCCCCATTTTACCAGACCAGACTGAAATTACAGGTTAAAATTAGTGGCGTGTAATTTCAGTGTGTTCCTATTTTCCATGTCAGATATTATCGAAAGTGAATTAGGACTGTTACCTATTAGATGATTCTGACAAAAATCAGTAACACATACCAAATTGAAAAATTGTCAACCCAAAGGTGGAGTTGAGAAATTTTGACAGACACATGGGTGAAAGATCAGCTAAGCCAATATATTTGTAAAAAATAAAAATTCCGCATGACTCGAGAATTGTTGACTAAAATTCTTCTTGTCATATTTGCTCTCTTAAGGCATATGAACTGTTACAATGTCATAGTGCTCTCTTTTCCTTTTCTCAATAGACTAAAGATGACCAACCCATGAAGGACATGTATATTACTAACCTGTGCAATAATTGCTGGAAATTAAGACCAAATGTCATTATGCTATGTTGCTTCGACTCTTCACTTTGCCTTATAGTACCCTTGTCCGACATGTTAGATGCATGTGTTCACACTGCATGCTTGCTAGTTCAACAAGCAAGTCAAATACTTGTCCCTTGGTCATAAAATAACTAGTTTATAGTGGTATTATGAACCAACTCTAGACTGGTGTCGTGACACCAATATTTAGATAGAAGATGATGAAAGATTTGTGCATGACTCGTAAAGTAGAACCCCAACTTGGAAATAACTGTTTGAACCCAGTATTAGTGAGGGCTTTACCTGGAAAACCGTATGAACTTTGCCCTAAGCAAGTAAAAGTGGATATCTGGTGAATAAAGGCACTAAGATCTCTTGGTGGCATCTCCTGTTCTATTGAGTCTGTACAAGACTTGTTGGAGACAATCATTTTGGAATGTATACTATAACTTAATTACCATGTTCTCTTTCAATATTCTTGTTTCCAGAAGGGTTGAGGGCTGTTTTTACTTCATTGCTCAAGTGCTTCAAAAAAATCAGAAATTATTTTAAGTTGCTATACTGAATTGTGGGGAATGGCTGGGATCCTTGTATCAAGCTTTGGGTTTATGTGATCAGATTTTAGTGCTGCAACCTCTCCTCTCAGATTCATTGTTTTATTTTATCTTACTTTTCTATGGAATAGTAGAAATCGATGGATTTGATACTAATGTAGTGGTTTTTTTTTTTTTTTTCTATTTTCAGGGGACATATCTTCACCATAAAGAAATCAAGGCTGCACAGGGTATCAAGATCACTGGGCAGGTGATTGTAATTTGCTAATCATAGCAATAAAGACCAATTTACCTAGTACGCATGGATAGCACATGCCTATGTAGAGATCTTTAGATATGTATTAACTCCTGGTAGTAAATATCCTGGCTTTCTTGTGTTATTATTCCATGCAGGGCCTTGAACATGCTATTGCTGGAACTGGTTTATATGTGGTTGGGCGTGATGATGATGTGGAAGATGTCAAGGAATCCGCAATGGAAGACATGAAGTCAGTAATGAGTCGGATTGATAAAACTGGCGAGGGAGTTTACGTACAAGCATCTACCCTTGGGTCACTGGAAGCATTGCTGGAGTTCTTGAAGTCACCGGCAGTAAGCATTCCTGTTAGCGGTATAGGCATTGGCCCAGTACATAAAAAGGATGTCATGAAGTCCAGTGTAATGCTTGAGAAGAAAAAGGAGTATGCCACCATTTTGGCATTTGATGTTAAAGTGACACCTGAGGCTCGGGAACTTGCAGATGAACTAGGAGTAAAGATTTTCATCGCTGATATCATTTATCACCTATTTGATCAATTCAAGGCTTACATTCAGAATCTGAAGGAGGAAAAGAAGAGGGAAGCCGCTGATGAAGCTGTTTTCCCATGTGTTCTTGAGATAATACCAGAGTGCATTTTCAACAAGAAAGATCCTATCATCTTGGGGGTTGATGTTCTTGAGGGCATACTCAAGGTATTACTATATTCTAAGTTATTTTGTTTTGTTTCCACCTTTTCATCCTTGCATACATTGGTGAATTACGGTCTCTCTTATGCACGTCTCGGGCATAGTTATGGGGTGATGTCCTAGCTACAGTGTATAGGAGATCTAGCCTGGGGTTTTTATCAGATAAAGCAGGCTGCTTTAGAATCTTACCAGGGTGCTTTTTTTCTTTCATCTTTTTAATTTTTCTGTTTCACATGATGGTGCCCTATGAAATTGCACAGATGGGTTTCTTTTTCCTGGACAATGTTGCATGACTTTTGCTATAACCCTAAATCAAATGAAGGATCATCTATAGCATATATAATTGACAGGGTCCTGTGATTTGAGGATTAATCAATGGCACTGTACCGTGATTTTGGGTTTGGCACTAGATGAACTGCTGAGAGTTCATACCCTTTGGTATATCTGCAATTCGATTTGATCCTTTCAATGCCGCGCATCTTTGATAGCAATATGTGTTTATACTCGATCCATATAACATGCAATCATTTAATATGTAGATTTTGATTAGGAGGATATGATCAAGCTCTCTCATTCATTGACCGAGCTAATTAAGACTTGTATAGATGTAACTCTGTTGTCTGAATGTTTTTGTACAATTGTTTTTGTGGTTCATCATATCCTGGTAGCACATTGAACCAACTAGGATTCTGCAAGATCTATTGAATGTTCAAAGGTGGTGTGAGCTTTTTATTTTGGATTTTAGGCATGCAATAATTTTCAAAGATTAAAGTGCTGCTAGTAAGTTGCTGAAGTAGTGTGCATGGGCTTAGCTGCAAGATTTTTTGGGATGCTACTGTCTAAATCATGTGGACACACCTTATTTTTGACAACACTATAAAGTGATGCAGGTTGTATCTGTGCTTGGAAAATACTCGCTCTTTGTCTTGTGTACCTCTAGATCACAGTTTCTAGGGATTGATCATTTAACTATCCATAAATTCTTTTTAAAATTTTTAGTTCGTGAGCTGTTGAACTTTTTGGTTGGGTAGGCCTTTTTTATTCATTGTGATCTAGTTACCGTCCCATTTAAGCTATGGTGTAGAGCTCAATAAATGTAGTGAGACATTCTACTTGTAGCAATTTCCTTTTACTTTTCTTATTCTTTTTTGGCTACTGTCACTCTGTTTTAACCATCCTCTTACCTCAAATTCTCGATGTTTGTGCACTTGCTTGGCTCAAGTTACCAAGTATGATTGATTTGAGACTTTGTTGTTCGTGCAAAATGTATTGCCAAATTCACCGTGTTTTAGATATAAGTGGGGATGCTTTTCTGAGGTTTTGGGGGAAGTTTGTTATGCTTCCACGAATTTTGACTTGGGCTATAAATTTGGCTCTGTCAACATGCATGTTTTTAGTTCTTTTAGGATTACATGCTTTACTGTCCTCTGATACTATGTGCTCTTTTACACAGGTTGGGACACCACTTTGTGTTCCACAAAAAGAATACATTGACATTGGCCGAATTGCTTCCATTGAGTTCAACAAAAAATCAGTGGATTATGCAAAGAAAGGCCAGAAGGTGGCCATTAAGGTACGGTACATCATTGTTGATTGATTGGAATTACTAGTTGCTTCATAAATATCATAATGGACATTCTATGTTTTAGTTCTGTTAAATAATATTCAAGACATTCTTGTTACAACCAGTAATTATTTTACTTTTTACAACATCAACTCCAGAAATGAACAAGCTATAATTTCTCTAGTTGAATTGTAAAATCAAGTCATCTTGTTTGATGTAGTTTATAAATTACTCCTCGAGAACTCGAAAGGAAAATTTAAAGGGAAAAGGCTAAAGAATATATTCAGAACAAAGTATTGAAAGCCAGTGTCCACGTGGCAGGATCAGATAGATGAAACTAAGATTATCTCTGTTTCTACTCTCCCTCCCTCCCGCACCCTCACACCCACACGAGTGGGAGAGTTGTTGAGCTTAATAAACCAAATAAAAGTTGTTTTTCATTACCTTTTTGCACATTTTCGGAGATGGTCTTATTTGGTGCTCCTTTGTGACTTTGAAGATTGTGGGAACCAATGCGGAGGAGCAGCAAAAAATGCATGGCAGGCATTTTGACAACGAAGATCAACTAGTCAGCCACATTACAAGAAGGTCAATTGATATTCTTAAAGTTAATTACCGGGTAGGTCTTTTTCAATTCTGTTTTCAGCTATACCTTGTTCAATGCTATGCCTAATATTAATTATAATTGATAATCGTTTGTTTTCTATGCACAGGATGATCTGTCAATTGAAGATTGGAGGCTGGTTGTTAAATTGAAGACCCTTTTTAAGATACAGTAAGCATTAAAGTAGCATGATGACTCTGTTTATGATCGCAAATACTTTGAAGGGAAGCATCAAGGACGAGGACAGTCCTCATGTAAGATACAAAGGTTTTGTTGGGGGCATGAAGCTTTGATTTTAAAATCACACAGTTCCATCGCATGCGTAGATGAGATTTTGGTGGAAGTATCAAGTCGTTGCTTGCTATTGCTACAGATCAAAGTTCGTGTGTTATCGAACGAGGAATAGTGTTTGTGTCTTCTCTGAGATGCGGCCTGTATGTTTAAATATAACATGCAATTTTGCCATGTTGCTGTCGGTTAATAAAAGGATCCGAATTTAGTTGATTCTGTGATCCTCCGTGTCTTGACATGTACACACACGAAGAGTCAAAAACTTGTGGGTTCTTTGGTATCGTTTTATATTTTCTGTTTTATGATTTTGTTTTCATTTTTTTTCCTAAGATATATAGATTTGTTTGTTTTCATTTTTATTTCAATAAAATAAAATAGTTTTTAAAACTAAAATAAAAAAGTGGTTTTCAAGATTGGTTTTACACTATTGAGCTTTGTTTTCTGGCCTGACCGGGATCGGGTTTGGGTATGGACACCGGGGGATCCGATTTCAGGCGAGAATTGTGATGAGACTGATCTAGAGTGCTCAAGAGTCGATTTGAGATTAGCTTCGAGGTGGATAAATTTCATGGTGTTGATCTAGAGTGCTTAAAAGTTGGTTTAGGATTGGGCTCGGAAATTTTAGAATGTTTTAGTGGTATTCTAGAAGTTATGGTATTATTCTATAGTTTGTCAACAACTCTTAAAAATTCACCAATTGAGTGTGTTTGTATTTTTGTTTAAGAAAATGGTTTTTTATTTTTTTTATTTTTATTCAATTTATTTTATGATCTTATATTGTTTTCACATAAGATAAGTCAAGAAGTCTAAAATAAATTTTAAAAAATAAAAAGAATATTATTTTAATATATTTTCAAATAAAAAATATTTTAAAAATTAAATATTATCACAATTTCAAATACCATTTTTATTTCACTCTCCTTTTGTCTTAATTATTATTCAAGAAAAATATTTTTTTATTTTTATTTAAGTTTTTTATAATTTTATATTATTTTGATATGTTGATATTTGAAAATGAATTTTAAAAAATAAAAAAAATTATTTTACATATTTTTAATTAAAAATTACTTTTAAAAAAAAATATTATTATTATAATTTCAGCCAACCAAAACTCTACTTTATAACTACCACCACCAAACCCGCTCCTCCACCTCGACAACTACCATAAGCCACCGCTCTAGCCAGTAGCCACCCTTCAATATTTATGGGTCTTGTATGCTTGTATAGAGGTACTGTTGAGTTGGTTT
>Ga0307516_10004119_pt1 | contig 18138 bp, 28 predicted proteins | sample 19_EM_MG_FD_203310 | JGI IMG/M metagenome (GOLD analysis project Ga0307516, IMG submission 203310) | Populus trichocarpa ectomycorrhiza microbial communities from riparian zone in the Pacific Northwest, United States - 19_EM | ecosystem: Host-associated > Plants > Roots > Unclassified | place... | reverse complement strand
CTGTGTATTCGTCGCTTCGGAATAGTGTGTCGCTTGTCACGGAATGAAGGAGGTATAGTTTTCTCTGACTTTATGAGCGCTCTTTGCAGCTTTGAGCCGAATATGTAATAGATGGAGTTGTTCTCAAGTAACGAACGTCATGAGCGAAAGAAAGGGATATAGGTATGGGGTAACATACCTCAGTCGGGGTGTTGGGTAGAACCGACTGAGGTATCGTGGTTGATACGGTAGATAAGTAAAGAGTGGATACGTTATAAATGTAGAAACAAATAGTTACTGTGGCGTTGAAATGAAATAGGGATCGGAAATACGGGTCGAGGCTCCGAAGCACATGGTATACGAGGAACCTGGGCGAAAGGCGCAGTGATGAGCCAAAACTACAACAGAATATGCCGATTCGTAATTGTGATCATGATTAACTTGATACTGGAGATACCGACAGTGGACGCGACACACTTCATACCAACCCACCGCCGCAGATGAAATTTTGATGCTGTTTCTCCACGTCGTCCAATTCCTCCGCAAATTTGGTCTGGACCAGCCACTTGGTGGAATTGCGGGATACCTTTTCGCGGACATGGAAGAGGAGAATATTGCTCGGAAATCCGATCCTTCCAGCCTCTTCGACAGACGGGGCCAAATCTTGGTTGGCGAGTTCAATGTATCCGGTGTGAAAAGCCAATCAATCACATAATGCTCCTTTCCGAGTATTATCCTTTCAACTGGATCCAGATGGGCCGTTATTTTGTCAACTGCGAAGGCGTGGATATCCACAAAATACCACATTTTCGCCAATTTGAGGACAGACAACCATTCGTCTGTTCCCATTGAGTCGTATTGTGATGGGATCTGCCTGCAAAATTGTTGTCAACATGCGTTCGGAGACTGGGTTGATGTGAGAGGGCTGACCAAGGGGCTGATGATGGATATATGACTTTCAAGAGCCTCTCAAAATCTACCTGGGAAACACCGTCGAGTCTCAATGGTTTTTCATCACTCGATCCTTCGGGAGAAGAGCCTTCAGTCTGGATGTGGGGGATCGAGAACATGTCTCAAAAGATGGGTGACTTCTCCACGAAGTATTGTAGTGGTACTTTGAAGAGAGTATCTTCAACCTGGTAAATATGAAATACCATTACGGGACTATGGAAAGAGGGCTCGCCTGGAACACGATTGGGTCCATGTAATACGATAAAGACCGCATTAGGCTCGACTTTTAGGATCCATTCGACTGGCGATCGGTCGTTCGAGTATTCCGGAACGCTTGAAATCTCTGGACCTTCTCCACTGATTACTCATGGATAGCTGGGTAGCTGCAATTACGTATACAGTAGCTGTAGCGGTTCATTGTTTGGCCGAGTTGGGGCCTGAGAGGTTTTCGAACTCAGCGAAGTCCTAGCTCTACAGTACGTAAAATATTGTGGTCATGACTCGGGTTACATACTGGAGATACTGACGGTAAACGCGACACACTTCATCTCAACCAACCAGTGAAGGTGAAATGTTGATGCTGTTTCTCCATGTCTTTCAGCTCCTCCGCAAATGTGGTCTGGACCCACGACTCGATAGATCCTGAAGCGCCTGCAGTTTTCTTTTCACGGACATGGAAAACCAGAATACCGCTCGGAAAACCGATCCTTCCAGCCTCTTCGACAGACAAGACCGACTTTCGGTTGACGAGTTGAACGTATCCGGCCTTAAGCCAGGTAGTTACAAAATACTCCTTTGCGAGTACGATCATTTCAACTGGATCCATCGATTGGGTCGTTATTTTGTCAACGGCAATGGCGTGGATCTCCGCAAAATACCACATTTTTGCCAATTTAAGGACGGAAAACCATTCATCTGTCTTCATTGAGCCGTATGGCGGTGGGATCTCCCTGCATGATTATTGTCAACGTGCGTTCGAAGACTCGGTTGATGTGAGAGGGCTGACGATGGATACATGACTTTTAAGAGCCTCTCAAAGTCTACTTTGGAAATTCCCTCGAGTCTCAACGGTTTTTCATCACTCGATCCTTCGGGAGAAGAGCCTTCGATCTGGATCTGGGGGATCGAGAACATATCCCGAAAGATGGGTGACTTCTCCACGAAGTATTGTCGTGATACTCTGAAGAGAGTATCTTCAACCTGGTTGATATGAAATATCATTACGGGACTGCGAAAGGAGTGCTCGCCTGGAACACAATTGGGTCCGACATGTAATACGATGAAGACCGCACTGGGTTCGACTGTTTAGGATCCATTAGGCCGTAGATCACTTCGAATCCGAACTGGTTATGAAGATGAAGAATACCAGATAGCTGGTGTGGTCTCCCGTGGGCAGACCTTGTTATGATGACAATCGATCGATAGCCGCTGTGTTACGGTAGCTGTAAGGTTCACATACCAAATCATCACGTGGACTACCCTGTGACGGGGGGCGTGTATGAATGCTTTCATTTATGGAGACGAGGTGGACGTGGTGTTTGTTTTGCTTTCTTTGCTTCCCACTGCACATGTGGATTCGTCGCTTCGGAATGGTGTGTCGATCGCGAGTCGCTTGTCACAGAATAAAGGAAGGTATTCTGATTTTATGAGCGCCATTTGCAACTTTGAGCTGAATATGCTGACAGTTGACTCGTAATTGTGATCATGATTAACTCAATATAGGAGATATACTGACAGTAAACGCCGCGACACACTTCATCTCAATCCATCGTTGATGAAATTTTGATACTGTTTCTCTAAATCTTTCAGTTCCTCCGCAAATGCGGTCTGGACCCACGAATCGATATATCCTTCAGAATCGTTTGCAATTCGTTTTTCACGGACATGGAAGAGGAGAGTACTCCTCGAACATCCGATCCTTCCAACATCTTGGACAGACGGGGCCAAAGTTCGCTCGGCGAGTTCGACGCATCCGGTTTGAAGCCAGTCAGCTACATAATACTCCTTTGCGAGTACGATCCTTTGAACTGGATCCACCGGCTGGGTGGTTATGTTCTCAACGGCGAGGTCGTGCAGATCCACAAAGTACGACATTTTCGCCAATTTGAGGACGGAAAACCATTCGTCTGTCTTCATTAAGTCGTATCGCGGTGGGATCTCCCTGCAGGATTATTGTCAATGTGCGTTCGGAGATTGAGTTGATGCGAGAAGGCTGACGACGGGTATATGACCTTTATGAGCCTCTCAAAGTCTACTTGGGAAATACCGTCGAGCCTCAATGGTTTTTCAGCACTCAATCCTTCGGGAGAAGAGCCTTCAATCTGGACCTGGGGGATTGAGAACATGTCCTGAAAGATAGATGAATTCTCCACGAAGTATTGTCGTGGTACTTTGAAGAGAGTATCCTCAACCTGGTGAATAGTTAGCCTCAGGGACGGGACTGTGAAAAGAGTACTCGCCTGGAACACAATTAAGTCCATGTAATACGATGAAGATCGCACTGGGATCGACTTTTTAGGTTCCATTTGGCTGGAGATCGGTAGTTCGACTGTTTAGAAACCTTGAGAAAAGACCTGGGCGTGAAAGGGTTCGCGATAGGAGTGTTCCCGGACGATGTTTTAAACGAATCAAGACTCGATATGTTTCATTTCGCAGAGGGGCTGAAATAACAAGATTTGTAAATACAGCATTGTAAAAGACAAACGTCGAACCGGGAAGGCAGAAGGTCGGTCACCAACGGTGAAAAAAAGGGTTCGCATGTGGTTGTTGGGAATGCGCAGAGAAGAGAGCGGGTTCAATATCATGGTAGTGAAAAACTGGAGCAGAATATTTCATCTGGCAATCGTCGGTAAGCCAGACAGGCATTTTGGTGGTGGAGAAAAAAAAGATAATATCAGAAAGTATAATGGGTAGGTTCGATCAGGGATCAGTCAGAAAATTCCGGACCTCGAACTTCCATGGCGGCCCTGGGCCAGAGAGCGGGGGAGGTTTCCTCCGAGCCAGGCGCCGCTGCCATGAATCCATTATAGCCTCTGTCCATGAGTCGGATTTCTGCTGTAAATTTGCTCTTCACATCGACGGGTGGGAACGACCGGACCCCATCGGACGACCTTTTGTTATTGCTGGTAATTTTCATGCCCTTCCAGCGTTCTTCACGGAGGTGGAAGATGGTAACGGCAGTTTTCATCCCAATGTATTGACTCTCCTGGAGGGACGGGGGGGAATCGCGCAATGCAAGCTCGGTCAAGGCAGATTCCAACCAATTGGAGATGTCGAACTCCCTAGCGAGAGCAACTTTTTGCCCAGGGTTAATCGCCATGCCCGTTAACTTGGACATAGCGAACGCAAAAATATCCCGAAAGTACCACATCTTGGATAGCCTTAGAACCCCTATCCATTCGTCCGTTGTCATTTTAGAAATAGAGGAAATATTTCTAGAAATGTTCAACGGTATGTTCAAAACCTTGATAGATTTGGGACGTACAGAGGGAACATGACTTTGAGGAGGCTCTCAAAATCGGCTTTAACTATCCCTCTGAGTTTAACGGGGTTTGCATCACTTGATCCATCACAGGCCGAATTTTCGCATTGGGGAATGGAAAACATAGCCCGGAAGACAGAGGAATCCATGATAAAGTGCTCTCGTGGCACTCTGAAAAGGGTGTCCTGAACCTGATGGAGGTCAAGACCCTGTGAACAGCGAGAGCTTACATCAAGTACATACTTGGAATACAATCGGCTCGAGGTAATAGGATGAAGATCGCGTGGTGGGTCTGCTAATCGGAGGCTCTCTTCTAGAACGTGCGGAAGGGGAGGATGAGCTTGATCGCGTCGGGGGTCTGCTGATTGGAGACTCTCTTTCCGAACACGTGAAACGGCAGGACGGCGTAGGACCTGACACATTTGGGATGCCGTTCAGTATGTTTCGAGAAAATATGCAACGAACTTGTCATAACCCTCACTCGTTCAAGTGTTATCGATGCAGTGCATGTGGGTTGACACAGCCACTCATCAAGGACCTGTTTCAATCACCTCACCTTGGACCTCGCTTTTTCCCCGTCGTCGTCGGTGTCGACCATGGCCTCCACCGCTGTCATGACCTCGCAGCGCCTGACGCCGCCGCCGATGCCCACCGACCGACATAGACTGTCGGTCCTGAGCATTGTCTCCTCGTCAGCCGCATCGTTTCAAACAGCTCCATTGACGCCCTCGTCCTCCGTACAAACCATCGTACCACACGACACTAACCTCGTCGATCCCATGCAAAGGATCTCTCAGGAAGTGCACCTCGTTCAGGTTACAGACGACACCGTCATCCTCCAAAAATCAGTGGTAGCTGAATCATATTTCTCCCGATTTACGGCTGGTCCCCTTCCACCCTCTCCTCCGGCGAGCATCGATAACGAGATTTCCGTGAAAGATGACCGGGTAGTCGAGGAGGACCAAGTCATCTATGCTGAACCGTTCGGACAACCAGAAGAGACTCAACCACGACTATACCGAGCTTCGACCGACACTCGGGTCTCCACACGGACGATCCAAATCTCAAACGCTTCTCCACCACCCAGTTCTTTTCCTGTGGCCTCTTCATCGAAAGCCGGAACCCTCCTGCCCTCTGATACCTACCTACAGCCTCCCCCAGGGCCCATTCACCGGCCCACACGGCGGAACACCACCGGTTCATCTGCGAAACAGTATCCATCAATATCAACAGCGCTTCCCGTCACAGGAGAGCTTGAATCAGATATCCAGCTACATGCCGACAGTATCCGGCGGGAACGAATATCCAAGCGTGCGATGCTGCAACAGGAGGCGGAGGCTGCATTAACGAGAGAAAAGACGACGGAAAAGGACAAGGAAAAACTTCAAGATGAGCCAATCGTCGGAAAGTGGATCGGGGAGGATCATGTCAACTATGTCTTGATGTACAACATGCTGACGGGAATCCGGATCGGGGTCAGTCCTTTCACTCTTGTCTCTTGTCCTTTTCTTTATCGCACTTTATATAGGTCTCTCGATGTCAAGCCAAGGTGAAGCGCCCGCTTACGAACGACGACTTCCAAGCACAGCACAAGTACTCGTTCGATATCGTCGGCAACGAGCTTACACCCTCTGCAAAATACGATTTCAAATTCAAAGACTATGCTCCCTGGGTGTTCCGTTCTCTCCGAGAAGACCTCTTCCACCTCGACCCCGCAGACTACCTTCTATCCCTCACCGCGAAATACATCCTTTCTGAACTCTGCTCACCCGGCAAGTCTGGGTCATTCTTCTACTTCTCGCGCGACTATCGCTTCATTATCAAGACAATTCACCATTCCGAGCACACTTTCCTCCTTCGTATTCTTCCAGCCTATTATGAACACGTCAAGGCGAACCCGCATACACTCATCTCTCGGTTTTATGGCCTCCACCGTGTCAAACTTCCACGAGGGCGAAAAATTCATTTCGTGATAATGAACAACATCTTCCCTCCCCATCGTGACATACACGAGACGTATGACCTCAAAGGTAGCACGGTTGGAAGGGAGTACCCCGAGGACAAGGCAGAGAAAAACCCAGGAGCGGTGCTGAAGGACCTGAACTGGATAAACCGGGGGAGGACCCTCGAGCTTGGCCCTGAGAAACGCGCCTACTTGTCCGTGCAATTAGAGCGGGACGCCGAGTTTTTGAAAAAGGTCAACGTCATGGATTACAGTCTGCTGGTGGGAATCCACAACATGCGACGCGGGAACAGGGACAACGTCCGGCGGAACACACTCAAAGTCTTTTCGGTACGTTTCATTTTTTCATCTTCCTCATCTGGCTGCTCTGAGCAGTGAGATCCCACCGCAATCCGCAGCCGGACCTTCCCGCACGTGGTCACAATCGTCGGAAGGCCATGGGGCACTCATCGCCTCCCAAGACCAGCTCTCCGGAAGCCGTTGCCATGCGCCGTGCCATCTACCGCACCTCTGATCCACGTTTCCTCAACTGCATCCAACTGCCTGACGACCAGGAGCAGCAGGGGTCGATATTCAGCGACCGGCAGCTGCTGTGGTTCTACCAGGATGAAGGCGGGTTCCGCGGCACGGACGAGAACAACGAGCCGATGGATGCCATCTATTATTTGGGCGTGATCGATATTTTGACGCCGTATGGCTTGTTTAAGAAGGTCGAGCATGTTGTCAAAGGGCTCAAGGCTGATATCGTGCGTTTCAGTTTCTCTACTTGTTACCGAGCGTTGCCGACGGTTGGAATTGGATAGCATAAAATCAGTCCTGTGCCGCCCACGGAGTATGCTGAACGGTTTATCGGCTTTATGAAGGCTATCATGCGCGGTGGCGAAGGCGGGACGCGGTTCAAGGCCGAGTGAGGGCTTTCTCCATCCTTAGTGGACGCGCCACCTAGGGAGTGCGAGCGCGTAAGGCCTCCCACCCTTCCCCGTTCATGCGTCCTCCCGAGTCCCGACCCTCAGCGTATCTTGATGAACTTGTTTCCTCAACTTCTTGATTCTTCTCTCCTTGGAACACCCAGAGGAACACGTTCCTTAGACCCTCCCCTCCCAGCTTTCCGCCTATCTATATTTCCCTTCCCCAACTGCTTGCGCATCCATCATATGTATTTTGCTCAGTTATTTATGACAAAGGCATCATAAACATCTTTATAATCTTCTTATGCACGCATTATGCATATTTCGCTGGTTCTTTCTCCGGCCCCATCTCCCTCCGTCTTGCTGGACTGCATCGCATCCCCTTGCGGCACTACCCCTGGCACAGGCGCTCTCTTTGTTCCCTATCGCCTTTTGCTCCATTCATCCTCATCTAGACCGTCCCATTCTTTCCGACCACTGGAGCTTGCGCCATCGGGACTTCTAGCCTCTGGTCGGGAAACAAACGTTCATTTCACTCGCTTTCTCTCTCTTGCTTTCGCACAGCGCTGCGTCCGAATGTCTGGAGCGCGCTCCCACACTCCTTTTATCTTTCTCACCTCATAAATCCCAGCCCTCCCAGGCCGACTTGTAGACATAGGATTACTCCTGGACTTATCTTTATGTTTTCTGATAGCGTTTGCGAAATTATTTCTCCTCTTATGCACACTGCCCTATGGCTTCCGTCTGGGTTGTGAATCCAAAATTTCGTCTTTCACATCGGGATCGCTTTCGCACTCGGTCCGGGGTATAGTCTTTTGCTGTTACACGCTCAAGCATGGGGGAGCTCCACGAGTAGCTCATAGGTGCAAGATTCAAACTAGAGGCTCGATGTTTTCAAAGCGGGTTTACTGTAAATATAGCTGTGCGTAGTGTATGTAACCTTGGTACTACAGTGGTTGCGGGATGTGCAAAGTAGAAATATAGATGCAGATCGAGACGAGCTCACGAGTCTGAATACATGTCCTCCTCTTCAGCAGCGGCTTGCTTTTTGCTTCGTGCTAAGGACCAGATGAGATGACAACAAGAATGGAAAGCAAAAATTCACTTACTCGAAACCTTCCTTGCGGCACGTTTCTTGGCAGCAGCTTTCTTTTTCCCTACTCGTTTTTCAAGCGCTTGATCTTCCGCTCCCTGTGCTCTATTCTCTTCAAGTATCTTTTATCAGTCGACGGAAACGTTAGTCGAGCTAATTCAGAAATTGAACGCATGCAACTTCACCTTCTCAAACTCGTCCAGGTCAGAATCAGGTTTATCCTTCGATTTATTGCCTCTAGCCTGCAGGTGGATTAACCTTTCAGACGTCGCTAGAAGGCGTAAGAGAAAGACCGTACTTTTGTCAAGATCTCTTGGAATCGCTCATACACCTCAGGCTCGTGTAACTTGTCACGGTAAAACTGTAGGCCCTCGATAAGCTTCTTTACCGACCGCTCCGACTTGAAGGGAAGCAGCGAGAGACAAAATGCAACGTCTCGCCATTGGCGTGGTTCTTCTGAAAGTCGGAATCGTTGACATAGTTTTTCAACAATGTTCTCTGCTTGTTTTTCCTGAGCGTAAAGCGATTGAGAACAAGTTTCAATGGGTACAATAAACGGTGACACTCACCTTTTCAATGAACGTGAAAATATAGCGAAGAGTGCTTTGGAAGGCTTCTTCTTCCACAGCGTGCTCTCCAGTTGAAAGATGGCTGATGACTAGGGGACGTGGATCATGAAATTGTCGACTGTAGAGATGAAAAAGGCGCACCATCGGGCAGGTTGTTATATATCGCGTTTTCCTTCGTTGAAAGTTCATGGAAGAAGAGTTTCGCAAGCTCTTGAATGCGAGGCTCAGAGTCCTCCAGACACTTTGCCATTTCCCCCAGCTGCCCCTTGACTTTAATCATCCCATTCAAGATCAAGTGCGTAAGAACCATAAGAGTGTTCTTCTTGACGACAAAATCCAGGTCTGAGAGACCCTTGTATAATTCATTGCTGTTCTCATCGATGATGGTGCTGAAAGAGACAGCAACGTCACCGAGAGCGATCACGATGTTGCTTCTGATATTCGCATCCCGCGAGGTCTCCAGGATTTTGAAGAGTAGTCGGTGATGTTGGTCGCAATACTGTGAACTGACACAAAGGAATTTGCTGAAGGAAAGCGTGGCTGCAGCGCGCAAAGTCCGATTCTGTCATTCGCTTGTTAGACAAATTCCTAGTATGGGGACTCGCACTGACCTTGAACTTTTGCGGACTACCACATATGTGAACAAGCATAGGCCCAAAGACTGCGAGCAGCGACTCAGGACCATAAAGGAGTTCGCTCTCGCGAATGCCAGCAATACGTTCGCCGATCTCGTCCTCTGCATTTCCGGCTACCTGATCGAGTTCTTCGCCATCTTTGGATGGTTGGTGACCGCTATCCTTCTTGGCCTGCTTTTCAGCTACAAAGTAATTTGTAGCGTCAACATGCGAAAACGACTAGGGGCAATGCGGTACTTGCTAGCTTGTTTCTCGTCCTTCTGTCGCTTCCATTCTCTTTCAACTAGTTCGAGATATACGATGTGTTTGATCGCAACATGGCCTACCACGAAAAGGAGCTGGCTGAGCTCGAATGCGTCGCCAACATCAGATTCTCTGTCGTCCTGTGTAGCTTGGGATGACGCCACTGGATCATCAGGGGCCCTGGTGGTATCTCCTGGGTGGTCTTCGTCCATGACATCAGGATCTTTTTCCGATTGCGACTGTGTTTGTGGCTCTGACTTATTCTCAGTCTTGGAACGGCGGCTGAAGGCTCTCAAGGTGAGCTTCTTGACGATATCGGTGCAAAGCACGTCTGGATGTTCCCCTAAAGCGTATATGGTGTTGATCGCTTGTTCTGCCAGGCCGAACCAGTCTCTAGAGCGGCAAGGTCGTTCAATTGCCGCTTGAAGGTGACGGAAAATTGGATTGTCCATTTCGATCCGTAATGTTTTGTCAAGAAGAGAACCTTACGAGACATTCAATCATACTAGATGACCTCAAACGTAAACGAAATCCACCTTTGACTTTCTTTGCACTGCCGTTCAAACGCTGGAGCGCAACGCAGGTATAGCGAGCAAGTGGAAGATCAGTCTGTTTGCCCCTTCTTTAGCGATCTTCGATGAGACTGAAGTGGAAAATTCACGGACATTGCCCAGCGGACCTAGACCCATTTTAAGCATGACTTCCACCTTGTCAGTGACCACGCCTCGTTTGGCTAATGCCAGCATTCCCAAAATGACAATTGCGCCTCGCCTCTGAGGTTTTGGCAAGGCTTTGTTAATACCTGAGAGGAGGTGTCATTTACAGCGTTATAAACGGATAAATTTGACTAGGGAACTCACTGTATACTTGCCACAGCTTAGCTATGATATCCTGATGGACTTGTCCTTCATCCATCATGATCCTCATCATCTCCTCCAGGCTCGTCAACTCTGCAAGGGTTGCGTCATAGGTGCGCCTGGGCTAATTAACTATAATTCAAGAACCACGGGAGAGGAACCTACTCAATCATGTTCTTTGCAATACGGTTGATTTGCTCCTTCGCAGCTATCTTTGGGTCAGGCAAAGGGTCGAAATACATGTTCCGATAGACATCTAACAGTCTTGAGCGAATTCCTTTGAGTTCTTTCCCATCCTCCGAGGTCGAAGTGCTATTGTCCTTTGTCCAAATCAAATGGATCATCTTCTTGATCCCGACCTGAAAGCATGCCTCAGCCATCGCGCTAAAAGCATAGAGAAAGTAATCACCGACCTTGGCACTCTCAAAACGATATTCGTGCGCTACACGGAAAAATTCCATTGCTTCAAGTACCTCTGGTTTGTTCTTTGACCCGAGTAACTGACACATCTTGTCCATCGCTCCCTCGACTTGGTTGATAAAATCAAGAGCCTCGACGTGGTATTTCTTGCGTAAACGGAGCTGCAAGAGCTTATCACCTTCCAATGCCGCGAGCGCTTCTTGTTCATTAGAAAGAGCAGCGACGTCCAGCTGAGACTTTCGAGGTCCCAGCTTGGTTGACTTAGGTTTCTTTTTTTTCGGGGTCGCTTCTTGTTCTTCTCCGTCGACAGACATAGACGGTTCATCCTCTTCAGTGTCTGCGGCGTCTTGATTATCTTCTTCATCGACGTCCATTTCATCTGCTGCCCTTCTGAGAGGGTAAGGTTTAAGATAGGACTAGAATTCGAAAGGTCAATACCTCGTCTTCTTCCTCTTTTTGGACGCATTTGCATCACCCTCTTCCTCCCCTTCGTCTTGCCCGTCGCCATCCTCACCATTGGCTCTGCCACCTTCATCTTCATCTCCATCCTTGTCGTGCCTTTCAACCGCTTTCCCCATGGCATCCTCGACCTTTGCCAGCTCATCCTTGATCAGATGGTAATCAGCTTCCCATACTTTCAGATCCAGAAATCCTCCATTCGTCAAATAGGGATGCGTCACCAGGAGCCGCACCAAAAGGGCGGCTGCCCCCTTTCTGACGGTTGCACCTTTGTCTTCCAAGGCAGCGACAGCGGCTCTCGTAATTGCTAGTCGCTGCTTTGGGAACTTGAACTTGAGGTCGCAGAGCTTGGCTAACACAGATAAGACCTTTGTGCGCACGTATGAAGACATGTCCATGATGCGTTCGAGAAGTAGGTCATATAGTCCGTTGATTTGCTTTTGGATCTGTTTCTTGTCTTGCCCATCGCCGTCGCCAGTTTCTGCCAGTTCGGTAATGAGATAGCCGATGGCTTCGATAAGGGCGATGCGCATAGGATAAGACTGAAAGCAAAGGTCGTGAGTATCCCCATAAGTGAAGACAAGGACTCGTACTTCAGAATCCAATTGTCCGAGAAGAAGACTGAGCTGTTTCAGTATTGACCTGGGTGCAAGTTCGGAAAACTTGGTAAGAAACCGTGCAAATGCCCGTGGTCCTTTGGTATCTGTGCTATTGAAGGTTTTCCCTGCAATCTCACGGAGTATCTCGTCCCCAAGTTGAGCATGGTCGAATTCTTTCGCGAGGACTGTCAGACATTCGGCCATGGGCTCTGAGAGGTGCTCGTAGAACTGAAGGGATTGCATAATATGGATTTGAACACCAAGAGCGTGACCGTGATGTTTGACCGCAAGACAGATGACCTTGTATACGCCGAGTTTGATGCTCTGTATTTTCATGTACTGTTCGCTCTCGGTGATGTGGTAGGCTGGGCGAGTCATGCATCTAAGAAAGGCAATATAGCGTTAGAACAGGGAAAAAAATGAAGATAGTTACGCACGCAACAAAAGCCTCGCGCTCAGCTGTGGTCGTCCATAACCGTTGCGTCTGGAGGCGAAGTACCCTGCTGATCAAAGCGAGTGTCCCAGGGATGGAGTCAACCCACGTCCAGCTCTCGTTCCTCCTTCCTGCTGCAGCCCGAGAAGATTTACCGGCAGCTTTACCTCCTCGTCCCCTACGTGATTTTGCTGGAGGGCCAGCAGACGCGACGTCGCCGTCCGATTCTCTCACTTTCTCTGTAGCAGTAACGAACCACTGTAACAGGAACCCGTACATCTCCAAAGGCTGCTTATGCACCATATATTCCTGTTGATGTCCATGTTCTACATCCCTCATGGTCGCGTCAAATTCGGCTTGTAAACCGGAGGAAATTGAGTCCAGAAGTTTGTTCATAATCGTGCCCGGAATGGCACTGGAATGCTTGAGGATGCTTCTGTACACGTCGAATACCTCTGCATCCATTATACTTTCGCTGGATTCTGCCACTGCTTCGACGGCGGCTAGAATCGCAGTAAGACGCAAAATAGACGAACACGGGGGGAGACAGAACCTTCTAGCAGACGCCCAATGTCCTCCTCAGCGGGGTCATGTTCATGAGGAATTGCATAGTTGTCGTTGTCATTTTCCTGTAGGGCTTGGATTTCCTCCTGTAAATCGAAATTGATGGTCATCGTCGTCGTTCAAAAGATTACTGTCACGTTTTGACGCGTTGATCACGTGCGCAACGCGCTCGTCACACTTGACGGGGCAAAGTAAGTTTAACTTCGAGTCTCGAGTCTCCGGCGACTCCTACTACTTATTCGGAAATGGCGGGTTCGATTTGTTCAAGTTGCCAGTAACTATCCTCCTACAATAATGTGTCCTGTAAGTTTGCTAGATCTGTGCTAGGGTTTGGTGAAACTAATTATTTGAACCCAAATCGGCATGGCACCAGGGTGCTGAAGCTTGTAATCCATGAAGAGCGCAAATCCATGTTAAGCAATTTGGTCCACTTTGACAGGCGACCTCGAAGAAGCAATCGCGTAGGCGCCGTCTAGTGAAACATCAGGGCACCTGCATCATGCGGATGCCACGAGGACAAGACCTTCTCGGACCTCAACCTTTTCAGTTCGTTCACGGTTTTGCCTCTCTGACGCCCTCTATCAATGTTAGAACCAGATGCTGCCCCAACTGAGTCCGGGACCGGTGCTCCTGGGACCCCTCCTCCCCCTATCGCTCCCTCCGCCATTATCGCCCAGGAGGATCATTTGTATTTCCTCAGGCCGGTCATTCTCCAAGTCAGAATAAAACAGATGTGCATCGACAAAAACTCATCCCCTAGATCTAGGTCGAAGATTGCCTCTTCAAAATTCCCCGCTGCTATCTTACGAAGAGTTCGGATATCTTCAAGGATATGTTCTCGGTTCCTCAGAGATCTGATAATGCCGGATTAGAGGGATCGAGTGATAAAAATCCGGTGAAATTACCAGGAGTCAAGAAGGAGGATTTCCGACGTTTACTCGAAGTATTACTCCCGTTGTAAGTTCCCTACCACGTTAATTTGAGCGACACCCACTTGACATAAACCAGAAATATACCCCCGTCGTTTGACAATATCCCCAAGGACGGTTGGGTCGCAGTTCTTCGCCTTGCGAAGATGTGGGAGATTTACGATGTCCGGCAGATCGCTATCACGCACTTGACAAAACTGCAGCCACCCATGACTTCCGTCGAAAAAATTGTCCTTGCGAAAGAGTACTTTGTCGAGGAATGGTTGCGTGCAGGCTATGGGGAATTGGTAAACCGACCTTCTACAATCTCAGACGACGAAGCGGAACAAATCAGTTGGAAATCTGCGATGTGGGTTTGCCGGATTCGCGAAGAGGTCCAACGTCCTGCAGCGGACGGGATGAGACAGGGTTCTATGTTCGGGTATGACACGACCACACGCGTCTCCACCGCTGTGAGCAAGGCTTTTGAAGAGGAACTGAAAGAAGTGAAATGTGCTAGCGAAAATTACAGATCTTCCTCTTAGGAAGAGGACTCATTTAACAGTCTAAGCTAGGTAGGCCGTGAATTCCACCCTTTGTGCAAAGTCGCGCGGGAGTTGAAAGTTTTTGGCGGAGCCGATCATTTGTAAGCTCTGAATTGGAAGTCCGAGCCAAGACAAACTTCCTTCGTCAGCTTTTTCTCTGTTGAAAACCATAACCTCTACCTCCAGGCATTTCACAACAACCTCTCTGGCTAATACCGCCGTCTTGCACAAGGACTACAATGGACGTTGACATGAAGAACAGAGAGGAGAACGACGACAAGGGCATTATTGTCCCAGTGAGTAGTGGTGGAAGGGACCGGGGCGACAGAGATAGGGACCGTGATCGTGATTACGACAAGGACAGAGACCGTGATGACCGCGACAAGGACAGGAGGGACCGGGATAAGGATCGTGACCGCGACCGCGACCGTGGCTCTGACAGACGCGAGTCTGGTGCGGTTTTGGCTTCTTCTCTTCGTGTCTCACCAGACAAACCCAACGTTCCCAACCCAGGCCGCTCCAGGAGGGGCGGAGGCGACCACTGGGAGCCTGACAGGCGCAATGGCGATGTAGGAAATTCATATTTACGCTTACACACCTTTTTCACCCCTCATTATAGAGGCGAAAGCGCTCACGCACCAGGAGTCGTTCCCGCTCTAGACGACGCTCTGCTTCTCCCCGTCGCAGGACTCGCCGCTCTAGGTCGAGGAGCCGCTCACGGTCCCGCTCAAGAACTCGTTCTAGGAGCCGTGACCGCAAACATGCGGATCCCTTTGCCCGCTCCCTAGGAGGTCCCATGAACGCAGATCATGAAGAAGCTGTTGAATTCGCTAAAATCAGCAAGAGAGAAAACCGGGTCTACGTTGGTAACCTCAGTTACGACGTCAAGTACAGAGACCTAATGGAATTCATGAGGGGAGGTGGGTGGGGGAATCTCAGATTAGTTTTTTGTGATGTTTTCGAAGTGGTGACGTGGCAGCGGAGGCGTGCTAGGCGGTGTGGAGTTTATTTTCCAACTTGCACGCGACATCTTCGATGATTTTTGAGATGGTGGCATGGAGAGGCGTTCTTTTTGATTTTTTGATTGTGGAATGGTCGAGTTGTCGAGAGGATATTGATGGGAGCTTTTCTTTTGGGGTTGGCAGCTGGTGAGGTCCTCTTCGCCGAAGTACTCGTCACTCCCACTGGAGTATCAAAGGGCTGCGGGTGAGTTGTCATTCATTTTCACACTTCGTTGCAGTTCCTCATAATTACCAGTATCGTGGAATTTGCCTCGCAAGAAGATTCCCAACGCGCGATTCGTGAACTGTCCGAACAGCCTCTCTTGGGTCGACCTGTCTTCATCAGAGAGGTATTTGACTTCGTTGTTTTTTGGATGCCTCTGCTAAGGAACCTTAGGACCGAGAAAATGAAGCCCGTTTCGGTGCTACCCCTGTTCCAGGTAAAATTGGTATGGCAATGGCGGGTCAGGGCTTGCACGCAGCTCCACCTCCACGCCCCCCTTCCCACAACTACTTCGGCGCTCAAAGTAACCCAGGAAACCAACTCTATGTTGGCAACGTACGTTTATTGCCCATATGTGATACGAAGAATTACCATTTACACGAACTGGCCTCGTAGTTACCATATCAAGCTGGTTGGCAAGATTTGAAGGACTTGTTCCGCGCTGCGGGCAATATCATCCGAGCAGATATTAACATCGGTGCTGATGGTCGTCCAAAAGGGTCGGGAACAGTTGTGTTTGAGACACAGAAGGATGCTCAGCAAGCTATAAGTATGGACCCATTTCTTTGTATCATGTTCACTCATTCATCTTGCCACTAGCCATGTACCATGGCTACGATTGGTATGGTCGCATTCTCGAAGTCCGAGAGGTATGTTTTCCGTATTTCAGATCTCTTGGAGCTGCTTCAAACGTGTTTGAATTCTAGGACCGGTATGCAGGCCTTATGGGACCAGGAGGCTTCCGCGGTGGCTTCCGTGGTGCTCCTCGAGGCTTAGGTCGGGGCTTGCGTGGCGGGTACAGAGGAGGATTCCGTGGAGGCTTCGGAGCCCAGGCCGGTGGCCGCGATTTCTCTAATCAGGATATTTATGCCGATTATTCTGGTCCTGATCAGCAGGCTGCTCCTGGCGGTGGTGGCGGTGGCGGTGGCGCACTGAGAATGGATGGTTACAGTGGTGGAGGTCACGGATATGGTGCTGGAGTTGGCGGTGGATATAGTGGAGGCTTCACTGATGCTGAACCCAGCCAGCAGATCATGGTTCGCAATGTGCGTATTCTTCGTGTCCCGCGGCTGGCGTGTACTAATGCGTTTATGACCGCTTAGCTTCCTTGGTCGACTGCCAATGAGGATCTCGTCGAACTTTTTGAGACTACCGGCCAGGTCGAGTTGGCCGAAATCTTATTTGATGGTACACGTTCTAAAGGCTGTGGTGTGGTTCAATTTGCACAAGTCGGGGAAGCGGAGACGGCCATTGGTATGTTCCAACCTTCATCAGACTTCGTGGAGCACTCAGCCCTTCTAGCTAAATTCCAACAATACATGTATGGTGGACGGCCTCTTGGTACGTTGACACGTTCTCTGTTCATGTTTTGCTTAAGTCTAATCACTCTTGCCTTGCAGATGTCAGGTTCAATGACCGTTGGCACACTTTCACTCCGACTGCTGCCAAGGGCAGTCAAATGAATGCGATGCAAGCGGATATGGTTTAGGAATGAAGCTGTTTTCTTGTCTTGGTCTTGGATGGCAAATCACAATTGTCTTTGGCTGAGTAGGCTTGTAGTTGATAATTTCTGCCTGAGGGAGCGTATATGATATGTTTTGACCTGAATAAAAGGTTGACTCCTGTGATGTCTGTAGCGTTCTCGAATCAAATTCCCAGCATTGGGCTCCGGTATGGGTCGCCAGTACTTACGAGTGTTGGGGGGGGTCTCGCTGCATGCTCGCATGGCTGCCACGTTCTTGCGTGACTTTGTCAATATTGTTTGCCCCGCATCCCTACCCCTTTTTGAGCACTGAGCCACCAGAGCCCAAGTAAAATCCACCGAAACACTTGCACCAGCAGTCTTGACGGTCGAGTCGCATGCTTTGAACATCGGAACCAGCGTCTTCCCGGTGTCTTCCTTCCCCACACTTCCCAGCCTCACACTCGCATGGCGAGTAGGTTGCCCTTGCGCAGCCCGAGTATCCTAGTCTTCCGTCTCAAGCACGAACATAAGATTGAAATGTGTGGCGTGCGCACACGGCCACCTCGGTAGCCCTCTGCCTGCGCAGCTGATATGTAACCTGTCTTGTAATAGACCACGTACACGTACTATGAAAACAGACACGATTGCAGTGCTACCGTAGCAGGCTCTGCGGGGCCAGCCGCGCTACCCCTTAAGCTTGTTGTGTGAGACGACCGGAGACGCATGTGATCGGGTACTGGTGCGATTTCATTATTCCCAGTCATCCCGTCGCCACCACCGACACTCACCACGGGACCAGCGGCGTGAACGACGGCAGTCGTCCACCATTTTTGCGACACAAC
>Ga0307516_10004118_pt1 | contig 18139 bp, 12 predicted proteins | sample 19_EM_MG_FD_203310 | JGI IMG/M metagenome (GOLD analysis project Ga0307516, IMG submission 203310) | Populus trichocarpa ectomycorrhiza microbial communities from riparian zone in the Pacific Northwest, United States - 19_EM | ecosystem: Host-associated > Plants > Roots > Unclassified | place... | reverse complement strand
CCGGGCTGCCAAAGTTGACGAACTGGCTGTTGGCAAGCGCGGCCGCAATTTGCGCCGTGAGCTCCGGAGCCAGCTCGAGCTTCCTGAGGTCGAGGTAAGCGCCGCCCGCTTCGAGCAAGGCTTGGGCCTTCATCCGAATCGCTTCGGCCTCGGCCTGAGCGATGGCGCGAATGCGCGCCGCCTGGGCGCGGCCCTCGGCTTCTTGCTGGATCACGTTCTGCTCGGCGTCGGCGCGCGCCTGGGTGATCTGGCTCGCGGTCAGCTCGGCCTCGCGCTGGCCGCGCACCGCCGCTTGCTTCTCGGTTTCGGCGCGCGCGATCGACGCGCCGTTGGAGGCGATCTGCATGTTCAGGGCTTTTTCTTGGTCGTTGACCTTCTGCTGGGCCTCCAGCTGGGCGATGCGGGCGCGCTGTTCCTCTTGGGCCTGAACGACGTCGGCGTCGGCCTTGGCGCGAGCCGCCGATTCGCGGCGCCGCGCCTCCGCGACCTCGCTGAGCACGGCTTTAATGTTGAGGCTGTTGAACGACAGCCCGAGATCCATCAGCTCGCGCGAGCAAGCGTCTTTGATGATCACCGCCAGCTCGTCGTCTTCGCCGCGCGTTGGCAAAGCAAGATCGGTGCTGCTGCGCTCGGCCAGCGCGAGGCTCGGCACTGCCGCGGCCGAGCGCGCATTGAACAGCTGATCATGCTTGAGTAGGTTGATCGCCCGGCGGCCGGCCGACGACAGCACGTCGGTCAAAGTCGAAAGCTGCTCCGCGCCCGACTTGGAGAAGAATTTGTTGGCGGCGGTGTTCACCATCGCTTCGTCCTCACCGACGCTGACGATGGCCGAAGCTCGCACCGTCACCTTGACCGGCGCGGAGCGCCCGTTCGCGTCCACGTCAGCCGTCTGATCGGTGATCTCGATATCTACATTGATGGCCTGCGCCGGAATGAAGCGCACCTGCGTGATCACCGGCACGATCAAGGCTTTGCTCGGACCGCGATAGATTTTCAGATTCCTGCCGCGGCTCGCGAGCAAAATCTCGCCGGCGTCGACGCTGCGCAGAAAGGTGGTGATGATGATCGAAGTCAGCAGCAGCACGACGAGGACGACCACACCCGCGATGATTAGCGAAGGTTCGAACATGACGGTGACTCTCTTCTCTTTTGCGCAAGCTCAATCTGGCAGGACCGAGACCGTAACGCGCTCGTGAGCTGCGTCCACGTCTTCAATCAACAACCGCTCGCCGACCCGTACTGGCACAGCTTGTTGGTCAGCGCGCAAGCAGGCGGAGAGCTGCACGCGCCGGCCGTCACGCACGGTGGAGACGATGCCGCGCCCGTTGCGAAAGGGCACGACCGCCTCGGCCTCGGTCAGCACCAGCTGCTCGAGCGGTGAGCTCTCGCTCGCCTGGAACCGAAATAGCAGCCGCCACAGCGGCCGCACCAGCGTCCATTCGACGAGCAGCGCGGGCACGGCAGCCGCCAGCGCCGCCAGCGGCAGAGCCAGGTGAAAGGCGTGCACGCCCGCGTTGCCGAAGGCGCCGTACAAGGCCAGCACGCTGAACACCGCTCGCGGAGAGGGCACGAACCGCCAGCGACTGTGCTGAGCCGGATCGGCCGGGATCAGCAGTTGCGCGGCCACGCTGCGCCCGCCGCCCTGAGCGGGCGTGAGCGCCGCCCTCAGCCCGCCGTGGGCGGCCGCGCCGTGCAGCGCGCCGTGGCCCGCACCGATGCCGTGGGCAGCGTGACCCGAAAGCGCGTGGCCGTGGGCAAAGGCTGGAATCGCCATCGCGATCAGCCCGACCAGACCCACCACCATCAGGATCAGGAACATTGCGCCTCGCCCGAAGCGTAGCGCAATGCGCGCCAGCGGCTACGTCAGCCAAAACCGGGCGCGCCGAGCACGAAGTTTTGGGCGTAGCCGCGGGTGCGGTTTTCGATGGCGATGGTGACGGTGCCGTCGGCGCCGTAGCGGTAGCGTTCGACGATTTCCTCTTCCCAGAGCTCCGGGCGCCGCTCGGTGGCCGCGGCAGCCAGATCAGCGACGCCGCGCAGGGCCGGATCGTACGGGAAATAGATGTCACCCCACGGAGTCAAGTCGCCGCCGGGCTGACCGGCGTCCGAAAGCTCGCTGCATTCGAGGAAGCGCAAATGGCCGACGGCATGCTGGGGCCGGTAGCGGCGCTCGATCACGAACGCGTCGCCATCGGGCAATTCACCTTTGCGCAAGATGGGATCGAAGATCTTGTCGCGCCCGGCGTCGCCTTCACGCCACACGCCGAAGTGTCGCGTCACGGCTTCGCGCACGAACAGCTCCGCCGCTGGGTCGGCCGCGATGGCCAAGCCGATGGCCGTCGCTGCATGAGGTTGCGGTGCTAGCTGTACCTTGCGCTTGTAGCGCTCGCGCAAGGCGCGCGTGACCGCCGGAAAAGCCGTCGCGCCACCGACCAGGTAAACGGCGCCCAGCTCGCGCGGATTTTCCGGATCGATGCCGAAGCTGGTCAGGCTCGAAAATACCCGATCCAGCATCACGACAGTGCGCTCGACGAGCGGCTCCGTTTCCGCGTAAACGTCGCTCAAATCGAGCAGCTGATCAGGCGCGCCCGGAATGACGTGCGACAGCTCGACCAGCATACGGCGACTGCTCGGACCGAGCGCTTCTTTGGCCACGCGGCACAGCTCGAGTGCGCGCGTGCGCGCCACGGGCGTTAGGCTAGCGTCGGCGATGCCGGCTTCGCGCAGCGCCACGCGCAAGATGGCCGCATCGAAGTCGTCGCCACCGAGCTCGGAGATACCTTCGCTGGTGATGAGCTCGAAGCGACGGTCTTGCAGCGACACCGCCGAGGTGTCGAACGTACCGCCGCCCAGGTCGTAAACGACGACGTAGCGCTTCGGGCTGCGCTTGCCGACGGCGCCCAGATTGCGGTGCGCGAACTCGATGGCAGCAGCTGTCGGCTCGTTGACCATGCCGAGCACCTTGAAGCCTGCTCGTCGAAACGCGTCCAACGTCAGGTAGCGTTGTCGGGTGCTGGCATTGGCCGGCACCGCAACCATGGCTTCGAGCGGCTCGTCCGGCGCGACGTCGAGGTTACTGCCCTCGTAAATGCGCCGCTTCAGCTCTTCCAAATAGCGCGTGGTGAGCTCGAGCGCCGACACCGAGCCGAGCGCGCCCAGCGGCTCGTCCGGCGACACCCGGCTGACCGCGCGCTTGATCGAGCGCAGCGCTCCGCCCACGTCCGCGCCCAGCTCTGCATCCCAGCCGAGCGTGAGCTCGTCGCCGCGGCGCGACGCGATGCCCGGAATGTAGTCGCAATAGCCGGTGCCGCTCTCGAACGACACCACCGGGTAACGCCCGTCGATGGCCGCCGCAACGACCGTGCGCGTGGTGCCGAAATCGATCCCGAGCCGCATGACTTGCCCGAGTGTCGTAGCTTTTGCCGGATTGGCCAAGTGCCGCGCCCCGCCACGGCGCCAAGCCCTCGAATTCAAACGCCGCCCGATCGCCGGACCCGTTCACAGCCCCGAAACAACCCCACCCGCCGCAACCTCCCTTCACCAGTCCAAAAATGACTTTGCATACAAAGTCATTCCGATTCGCGCGAACAGGCTCCCAAAATCACCAACAACTCTGGGTGGATGCGGACGCGGTTAACGCAGGCCCCGGAATGACTTTGCATACAAAGTCATTCGGCGACCCGCCGCGCCTGTCGGCTCGGGCTTGTGGCGAGACGGCTTGGCGCGGCGACGCGGGCTTGGCGCGGCGACGCGGGGCTTGGCGCGGCGACGCGGGGCTTGGCGCGGCGACGCGGGGCTTGGCGCGGCGACGCGGGCACGGTGAGATGACGGAGAGTGGGCCGCCCCGATTGGGGAGGCCGAGTTTGCGCGCCCCGCCCCTCCGGGCTCGCGCATTGGGCGCGGCGCGCGCAGGCCACGCCCGCGCCAGGAAGCTCGGCCTACGATCTGCGACCGACGAACGGGCGCGCTACGCGGCGGCGCCGCTGAGGCGTGGGGTCCAGAGCGTGACGCGGTTGCGGCCGCCGCGTTTGGAGGCGTACAGGGCTTCGTCGGTGGCCTTGAACAGTTGTTCCCAGGTCTGGCCAGAGCTGGGGAACGGCGCGACGCCGACCGAGCAGGTGACTTGCAGCGTGCCAAGCTCGCTGTGGAACTTGACGGCTTCGAGCTCGGTGCGGATGCGGTCGGCCAACAGCTGAGCGCCGACCTCGTCCGTCTCTTCGCACACGACGACGAATTCTTCGCCACCGAAACGGCCGACGGCGTCGGTGTCGCGTTTCACGCGCTTCAAGACGTCGGCAAAGCCCTTGATCACGATGTCGCCGACGTCGTGACCGTAGGTGTCGTTGACCTTCTTGAAGTGGTCGATGTCGCAGACCAGCAAGCTGAGCGGCTTGTTGAAGCGCTTGGCGCTCTTGAGCTTTTGGCCGCCCACTTCGATCAGCGCGCGCTTGTTGTACAAGCCGGTCAGGCCGTCGAGCGTCGCCATTTCTTCGAGCCGCGCCAGCATGCGGGCGTTGGCCAGCGAAACGGCTACGTGGCTGGCCAAAACCTCGAGCGTCGGGCGCACCGAGTCGCCGAAGGCGCCCTTGCGACGCGAGCCGAGCACCAGCGTTCCGAGCGCGCGTTCGTGCACGAGCAGCGGCAATACGAGCAGCGACGGCATATCGGGGGGCAGCAAGCGGCGCGTGAACACGACTTGGCGCGAAGGGTCGTAGTCGCCGCGATACGGCAGCGCGTGCCGGTTGGCGACCACCATCGAGACCAAGCCGGAGTTGTGCTTGAAGCGCTGGCCGACCAGCTCGCCGGCGTTTTCACCGCTGACAGCGCAGATTTCGTGCTCGCTGGTGCTGCGGTCGAACAGCGTCACCACTGCGAAGTCGAAGGCTGCGAACTCGCGCGCGCCGTTGACGCCCGCTTCGATGACTTGTGCTTCGGTGGTGGCGGCTGCCAGCGCGTTAGCTGCGCGATACAGCTTGCCTTGCTCGACCTTGGCGCGCTCGAGCTGCACGAAGACGCGCTCGTTCTCGATGGCGCGCAAGATGTAGCGCGAGGCAATGGCGAGCGTCGCCTGCTCTTCGTCGCTGAACGGCTCGCGCGATTCGCGGTCGACCACCAAAAGGCCGCGCGGTTGTCCGTGGTCGAGCAGCGGCGTGCAGCAAACGCTGCCAATCGCCGGTTTTCGCGAATAATACGGCACATGTTGGCCAGATTTCGGCCCCGACAGCGACAGCTGCTCCAGCTTCGACAGCACGGCACCGAAGATGCCGTCGCGCACGCCGAAAGGTCCGGGCGCGATCGCATCCTCGCTGCTCGACAGCTCTTGAATGTGCAGGTTCTGCCCGGACGCGTCGGTGCCGAGCAGCACGGCGGTGCGCAAGTCGAGGGTGCGACGCAAGAGCGCGAGCGCAAACTCGACGGCTTGATGAATCTCGTCCACGCCGGAACGCAGCAGGCGTTCTTCATCGCCCTTCGGTGGGGTTTGCGCGCGCTCCTGGGCGCTGGCCGGCGCGCCGATCAGCCGGTACGAGCGCGCCGCCTCTTTCATCTTCTTCAGCTCGGTCTCGATACGTTGCCGTGAGACGCGACGGATGCGCGCGATTTCGGCGCGGAAGACCAGCATATTCAAAAACGCGAACACGCCCAGGAGCGTGGCGTGCTCGATCAGGTTGCCGCGGCCGCGCAAGGCAATGAAGGTGAGCGCGGACTCGAGCAGCACCGCAAACGCAACCGTCGACACCGTAGCCGCCGGCCGGGCGAAGCTGGCCGTCAGCATCACGAGCGCGTACAGCAACGGGTACGCGGCGCCGTCGAGGCCGCCGCGGGTCCGCAGCACCAGCGCGTAGCCGAGCACGACCAGGTGCGTGAACAGCTCGAGGTCGAGCCGAGCCGTCTCCTCGACCACCGCTCGCCGGCGCCGCTGCCAGGCTCGGTAGCCGAGCGACGTTAGGAACAAGAGCCCCACGCCGTAGAGGACGGCGTCGTCCAGTCGTTCGGTCTCGGCGTAGACAACGAAGGCGCCAAAGCCGAGCGCTAGCAGCGTGCCCGCCGTACGGGCGATCAGCTGCTGGGTCCAGAGTGCGAGGCGGACGAGTGGGTCCATCCAGAACCTCAGGCCGTATCAGCTGACGGACCCCCGGGCCCAGTTTGTCGCCTCGTTCGACGGGCCTCGGCTACGCTAGGGCAAGTGCGCGGCGGGCTCCGGCTCCAAATCTTGCTTCTGTTGGGCGGCTTGCTGCTCTTGGCGTTCGTACCGCTGTTCTTCGCGGTCGCTACCTACACCAGCGTCACGCTACAGCAGCTGCGCGTAGGTCACGCCCGGGCGCTCGGCCGTGCCATCGCCGCCCATGTGGCCGAGGTCCGCGCCAGCCGGACCGGCGCGGACCTGATGAGCCTGCTGCGCGCCGAGATCGGCACCGAAGGCGTCGAGGCCATCGGCGTCTACGGGCTCGATGGCGCCCGTTTAGCAGCCGCTGGAGAGCCGTCGGCGGTGGACGAGCTGCCGCGCGACGCCGTGCCCAACCGCGAACGGCTCCGCGAGGCGGGTCAGGAGGCGTCGGTGCTGACCGTAACTGTACCGAGCCAAGTCGGACCGGTCGTGGCGGTGCTGCGCATCGACGACCAAGCGGCGCGGGCGGCGCCGCTGGTTCGGCTGGTCGGGCTGTACACGGCGGTGGTCGGGCTGGCGCTGTTGGTCATCGCCTATTTTGCGCTGACGCGGCTGATCGTGCGGCCGCTCGACGCGCTGGCTCGCGGCGCCGAACGGGTGGCGGGCGGCGCGCGCAAGCTGGCCGTACCCAAAACGTCGGTGCGTGAGCTTCAAGACTTGGGGACCAGCTTCGGCATCATGACCGAGCGGCTGATCCAAGAAGAAGACAAGCTGCGCACGAAGATCGACGAGGTCGAGCGCGCGACGGACCGGCTCAAAGAAGCGCAAGATCGCCTGGTGCGGAGCGAGCGGTTGGCGTCGGTGGGACGCCTGGCCGCCGGCCTAGCGCATGAAATAGGCAACCCCATTTCGGCATTGATGGGGCTCGAAGATCTCGTGCTCGCGGGCGGTTTGACGCCCGAAGAGGAGCACGATTTTTTGACCCGGATGCGCAAGGAAACCGAGCGCATTCACCGCATCTTGCGCGACCTCTTGCAATTCGCGAGGCCCGCTGCGCAGCCGCTCTCCGGTGAAGAGGAGCAAGAACCGGGTGACGTCGACACGGCGGCGCGCGACACCGCCGCGCTGGTCGCGCCGCAGCGCAGCCTGAAAGAGGTGTCACTGCAGCTCGACGTGGCGCCTGGGCTACCGGCGGTTTCACTGGCACACGAGCAACTGATGCAGGTGATCTTGAATCTGGTCATGAACGCCGCCGATGCGGTTGGCGCCGGTGGCAACATTCGCATCGCCGCGTCGCGCCAGAGCGGCGGCGTCCGGCTGCTGGTCGAGGACGACGGACCGGGCGTCGATGCGCGCGTGAAGGCGCAGCTGTTCGAGCCCTTCGTCACCACCAAAGAGATCGGCAAAGGCACGGGGCTCGGGCTCGCGGTGTGCCGTGGCTTGGTCGAAGCGGCCGGCGGCAGCATCAGCCTCGACCTCGAGTATGGGCGTGGCGCGCGCTTCGTCGTCGATTTGCCAAGCCAAAAGGCCTAACCCGCGCTGGCGCGCGGCAGAATCGACAGCAGCAACGCCGCCATCGACCAGCCGAGCAGGTCTGGTCGCGCCGAAAGCTCGATCCCCAAGTGCAGCGAGAGCGCCACGTAGGGCGCAAAGCGGCGCGTGCGCGGGGCAAACAGCAGCACGGGCAATGACAGCTCTGTCGCGACCACCGCGCAGGCCACGAGCGCGCGGCGCGTTGCGGTGCCCAGCAGCAAGTCAGCGACTGGGCCGGAGAGCGCCCCGTTGTCGTGAAAGAGCGCCAGCGTTCGCCCGTCGAACCAATCGGGGCGCAGCTTCACGGTGCCCGCCCACAGGTAGATCGACGCCAAGAACGCTCTGATCAAAAGCTTGCTGGAGTCCACGTTTCGCGGCTCCACCGGCCGGAGAGCGAGCGTCGCGCCGGCGTCGGTGGCAGCGAGGAGCAGCACGCCCTGAAAGAGCAGATGCAACGTGGCGTTGAAGCCAAACGGCTCCTGAAAGAACAGGAAATAGCCGCAAAGTCCTGCCGTGAGGCCCGCAAAGCTCGTGCGATAGCCGAGCGTGAAGCACAACGCCGCCAAGGTTCGCACAATGCAGAGCGCAGCGATCAGCCAAGCCGGAGCGCCCAAGCCCCACACCGGCGAGCCTTGCCAAGCCGCGGTCGGCCAACCCAAAAGCGGAGACGTACCGGCGCTGTAGGTCAGGTGCAGCGGCGCGAGCACGGGCGTCGTTCGCAGCAGGAACAAGCTGCCGAGCGCAATGCGACTCCACGCCAGCGGACGCGCGCTCTCGCGGTCGTTCATCGACAGGCGGCGGCCTCAGCCGGCCAAACGATCAGACCGGTGTTGCACATCTCGTCTTCGGTGCGTAGTCCTCCGAAAATGTAACTGCCGGTGTCGTTGTGCCAGCGGCAATGGGTTTGGAGCGTGTCGCCGGCCTTGGCATCGACGGCGATGCGGTAGGTGTGCTGCTGATGAAAGGTCCAGGGGTTCACGTCTACCAAGGTGCTACTTTCGCCGCTGGCGCTCAGCACGCTCACCGCGATTTCTCGACCGGCCAAGTGCATGTGCGGCCAAACCGACCACAGGTGAGCGTCGCTCGGAAGCTGGCAAGCGCCGTCGCTCTCTTCTTCGTGCATCGGGCGCAACGCCGGCGCCGGCGCGCTGTAGCCCAGAAAAGCCGCGTGATGCACGACTGTCGAGGAAGCGCCGCACAAGGTGACCGAAGCCTTTCGGGCGGCGCCGGTTTGGATCCGTCGCACATGCGCTTCGACCACGAAGCGCCGAGTCGCAGCTGGAATGACCAGCGCGGCATCGGAGGGCAACTCGAGATTGTCGCCGCCGGGGCTCCAAACGTGGAGCCCGACAGCGCCGGCCGGCATGCCATCGCACGCCACAGGTCCGTCGGCGAAATTCGTCGCTACCGCGTAAAGCGTGGCGTGGTGAAGCAGCGTCGCGCTCGCGGCGTCGGGCGGGCGCCAAACGATGCCGCCCAGCTCAGCGCCCATTGACGCCCTCGCGTCGAAGCCGAAGCAAACGTACGCCTCATCGGCGTCGCCCGGATCGGCGGTGAACGAAAGCGTCAGCGGGTCGAGGCAAGCGAAGGCTTGGGTCTCGACTTCATGCGACTCCTGGGCAGCGTTGCCGCCGCATGCAAGCAGCGAGAACGTGACGACCACAGGCCAAGCCTGCGGGCCCCTGCTAGCCGCCCGCACCAGCTCCGCCGCTCGTTTCGCCGCTGCTCCCGCCTGCGCCGCCGGCCATGACACCGGCTGCGGCAGCCATGCCGGCAGTCCCGCTCATGTTCAGCGGAGGGCCTGACGCGGTGGTGGTGCTGAGCGAGCAACCGCCGTTAAAGCAACCGCCCGGGCAGACCATGGCTTGCTGCTGCCAAGTGCACTGGCCGTTATTGCAGCTGGCGTTCGTGTAGAACACGAGCGACTGGGAGCTATCGCAGATTGAGCGCGGCAGGTCGCAGTCGGCGAGCGAGCTGCACGCTTGGGTCGGTGGTCCCCCGCCAGATTGCCCAGCGGAGCCGGATTGCCCAGTGCTTCCGGACTGCGCGCAGCCGGTAGCGGGCGGACTGCACGTGGTCGCGCTGCTGCCGCCCGCATTCCCGCCACTGTTGGAGGCGCTCGAGCAATGAACGAGCAGCGACAGTGGCAACGCCAAAAGCAGGAGCAGCAAGGGCGTGTTGCGCCGACCCTGACCCGTGCCACGCCAGCTCAGAGACATGACACCTCGGCCGAGGCAGTGCGCACCGGCGCGTCGAGATTCGCTCGACTATCGAGCGCCACGCTGGCGCGAGCAGCTCCAGTGCTTTCGCGGCAAGCAAGCTTGCCTAACCCTGCCAGGTTCGCTGCGAACGCGTTGCCAATCGGCGCTTGACGAAAATGCTCCGCCCCCGACAAGTACAGCGCGACTTGCTCACCCGCGAAGCGGCTCAGGGCTGTCGGATTGACGAGGCGAGACTGCCCCGCGCGGTCGGTGACCGTCACTCGTAGTCGGTAGGTCTCGCTTTTCGAAAACATCGTCCAAGCAAGCCAGCCCGAGCCGTCGAGCCAGGAGTAACCGGGCAAGGCGAGCCCAACCAAAACCGCCAAGGCGCCATGTACCCTCGTCATCACCACCTGTCTCAAAGCATGCACCGAACCGCGGGACACGCAACCTAGCTGCCGCTTTCGGCGAATTCGCGCCTGCTCAGGCGCCGTTCATCAGCTCGAGCATGACCGCGCGCCAGCCCTGTGCGGCGCTCGGTCCAGCCTTGCGAAACGCTGCGGCGAACGCGCGGCGTTGCTGGCCCGAGAGACGGCGCTCGAGCGCCTTGCCGGCCGCGGTAAGCGAAAGCCGACGCTCGCGTCGATTGCTCGGGTCGGTGCGTTGCTGCACGAGCTTTTGCCGGACCAGCGCCGAGAGTGGCTGGTGCAACGCCTGCTTGGTGATGCCGAGCGTCGCAATTAAATCGACGACGCGCAGCTCGGGCGTGCGCCCAATGAAGAACAAAACTCGATGATGCACGCGACCCAGGCCGAGCTCAGCCAGCTGCGCATCAGGCTCGGCCACCACCGCGCGGAACGCGAAGTGAAGCAGCGCCAAAGGTTCGTTCGCTCCAGCGTGCAATGGATCGAAAGGCTGCGGAGCACGAGCCTTCACGCGCCGGCACCGGCCGTCACACCGGCACCGTCGAGCGCTTCGCCATGGACAATGCGACCCGCCTGGAAGCGCATGACCTCGGCGGCGCGTGTGGGTGGCTGGCTTTGAAGTGAAGCTTCGTACACGACCGTGAGCGTCTCGGAGCGAGGGCTCCACAGCGCTACGTCCAGCTTGAATTCGAGGCGCTGAATCTGGGCGAGCGCGGTCTGCCAGTAAGCCCGCAACGCCGGTTTGCCTTGGACGCGCGCACTACCGACGAAGAGCTCGGCTTTGGGGCTAACGAAGACGGCGTCGTCGGCGTAGTGAGCCAGCACTGCCTCGGCGTCGCGCCGGTTCCAGGCGTCGATCCAGACGCGAGCAAACTGCTGAGCCGCCGCCTCCGTCATGGGTCCGGTCGGCGGCGTTGCTCGCTGCGCGGCTAGCAGCTGGGCGGTCACAGCATCGGCGAACGGCGCAGAGCGGCGCGTCGCCAGATCGACGTGCACCGCCACCACCTCACGTATTGCGGCGACCTTCTGCCGCTGCTTGTCCACCATGTACTGCAGCAGGCGCAACGTTTTGGGGCGCACCTCGAGCAGGCCGGTGTGCACGTCGAGCGTGTCGCCCTCGCGCAACTCCGACAGGTAGCGCAGGTTCTCTTCGAGCGCGAACATGCCGCGCTGGGTCTGAGCCAAGGCTTGTGGGTCGAGTCCATGTCGCCCAAAAAACGTCCAGATACCTCGGTCGAAGAGCTGACCGTACCAGGCCACGTTCATGTGACCCATCGCGTCCAAGAAGCGCTCCTCTACCTCTGCCTCGACCGTCAGCTCGAGCTGCCTTGCCTCTGAAAGGTCAATCATGTTGACCTATCTAACGTTGCCCAGGTCATGGGTCAACCGGAGCGGTACTGTTCTGCGCGACGACCTGAAGAACTGTGTAGTTTTGGAGGCAGGCTTCCGTTCGGCGTTCGGGCGACCTAGGTAGCCCCGGTGTCAATCTACGGGCTTCTGGCAGGCAAAGGTCCAAGCGGCTTCGGTTACGCCTCCACCGCCGAGGAGGTGACGGCAGGCTTGTCGCTAAGCGGCAAAAGCGTGCTGGTCACAGGCTGCAACTCGGGCGTCGGCTTCGAGACACTGCGGGTGCTTGCTCTGCGCGGGGCGCAGGTGCTCGGCACGGCGCGCAGCCTCGAAAAGGCCCACGAAGCCTGCTCGCGGGTGGGCGGCCGCACGTTGCCGCTGGCCTGCGAGCTGTCGGAGCCCAGCAGCGTGAAGGCCTGCGTCAGCGCGGTGCAAGCGGCCGGCATCCAGTTGGACGCGGTCGTGTGCAACGCCGGCGTCATGGCGCTACCCAAGCTCCAGCAAGCCCACGGCTACGAGCTTCAGTTCTTCACCAACCACATCGGCCACTTCATCCTGGTCACGGGCTTGCTCGAGGCGCTGGGCCCGCGTGGTCGAGTGGTCATGCTGAGCAGCAGCGCACACCGGCAAGCGCCTGCAGCCGGCATCGAATTCGACAATCTCGATGGGCGCAAGGGCTACTCAGCCTGGAGAGCCTACGGGCAATCGAAGCTTGCCAACCTGCTGTTCGCCAAACAGCTGGCGCGTCGCCTCGCGGGCACGGAAAAGACGGCCAACGCCGTGCACCCGGGGGTGATTCGCACGAACCTGCAGCGACACATGAACCCGCTGTTGTCGGCCGTGCTGGCGGCGGCCGAGCCGCTCGCGCTCAAGAGCGTGCCCGAAGGCGCCGCCACCCAAGTCTACGCGGCAACCCACCCGACAATGGCCGGCGTTTCCGGGCAATTCTTGGCCAATTGCAACATCGCTCGGCCGCGCGCCGACGCGGAAGACGAGCAGCTCGCGCGCAAGCTGTGGGACGTATCGGAGCAGATCGTCGCGGGGCTGAGCTAGCGCGGCCGGTGCGGCCATGTCAGCCTTCACCACTCTCGCAAGGCGAGGGCTTGGGTGAGGTAGGGCAGAATGCTTGACGTCTCGAAACGGCGAAAGGGTCGGGCTTGGGCTGTGAGCGCAGTGCTGGCCCTTGGTGCATGCAGCAAGGCCTCGGACGACCAGTCGCACCCTGTCCAATGCGGCGCGGGCGGCGCGCCCTAGCGCATCGGCGAGATAATCAAACAGCCAAGCGGCGGCAGCTGCAGCTTGATCGAGTTTTGGCGACCGTGGGCCGGCACCGGGTCGGCTTCGACCACGGTGGTCGTAGCGTATTCGCTGCCTCCGAAGCGCAAATCGTCGCTGGACAGCTTTTCGACGAAGCGTCCGGCGTGGGGCACGCCGATACGGTAGTTGTCGCGCGGCACCGGCGTGAAGTTCAAGACCACGAGCACGTAGTCCGCGCCGTCTTTGCGCAAAAACGACAGCACGGTGTTCTCTTTGTCCGTACAGTCGACCCACTCGAAGCCTTCGCCCGTCGGATCGCCGCGCCACAGCGCCGGCGTTGCCTTGTACAGCTTCGAAAGCTCGGTGATGAAGTCTTGCAGACCCTTGCGCTGCGGGTGATCGGCGATATGCCAATCTAGGCTGGCGTCGTGGTTCCACTCGTTGTGCTGGGCGAATTCGGTGCCCATGAACATCAGCTGCTTGCCGGGCCGCGTGAATTGATACGCGATCAAAAGCCGCAGGTTAGCGAGCTTCTGCCAGAAATCGCCCGGCATCTTGTCGATGACCGAGCCTTTGCCGTGCACCACCTCGTCGTGGGAAATCGAGTTGATGAACTTCTCGGTGTACTCGTACAGCATCGAGAACGTCAGCTGGTCGATGTGAAACTTGCGATGCACCGGCTCTTTTTGGAAGAAGCCGAGCGTGTCGTGCATCCAGCCCATGTTCCACTTGAAGTTGAAGCCGAGGCCACCCTCTTCGGGCGCGCGGGTGATGCCGCCCCAAGCCGTCGACTCTTCGGCCACCGTGAACGCATGCGGTGCCTCTTGCTTGATGATGGCGTTGCACATGCGCAGAAAATCGATGGCGTCGATGTTCTCGCGGCCGCCGTACGGATTGGGCATCCACTCGCCCTCTTTGCGGCTGTAGTCGAGGTACAGCATCGAGGCGACGGCATCGACGCGCAGGCCGTCGATGTGAAACTCTTGCAGCCAGTAGAGCGCGTTGGCCACCAAGAAGTTACGCACTTCGACGCGCCCGAAATTGAAAATCAGCGTGCCCCAATCGGGGTGCTCCCCGCGGCGCGCGTCTTCGTGCTCGTAAAGCGCGGTGCCGTCGAAGCGGCGCAGCGAAAAATCGTCTTTCGGAAAGTGCGCCGGCACCCAATCCAAAATCACGCCGATGCCGTGCTGGTGGCAATAGTCGACGAAGTAACGGAAGTCGTCGGGCGAGCCGTAGCGCACCGTCGGCGCGAAGTAGCCGGTCACCTGGTAACCCCACGACGGGTAGAAGGCGTGCTCGGCGATCGGCATCAGCTCGACGTGCGTGAAGCCCAGCCGCTGCACGTGCTCGACCAGCCGCGGCGCGATTTCGCGGTACGAAAGCCAGCGATTGCCCTCTTCGGGCACGCGCGCCCACGAGCCCAGGTGCACCTCGTAAATGCTGACGGGCTCGCGCTGAATGTCTTTGCCGATGCGGCCTTTCATCCAAGCGTCGTCACGCCAGCCGTGATGCGAGACGCTGACGCGCGAGGCCGTGGCGGGCGGGTGCTCCATCTCGCGGGCCAGCGGATCCGTCTTCAGGCGTAGGGCGCCGTCTTTGGTCTTGAGCTCGAATTTGTAGAGCATGCCGGCGCCGACGCCGGGCACGAAGATCTCCCAGATGCCGGAGGCGCCGAGCGCTCGCATCGGCACCAAGCGGCCGTCCCAGCGGTTGAAATCACCGACGATGCTGACGCGCTGCGCGTTGGGCGCCCAGAGCGCGAACGCCACGCCCTGCACGCCGTTCATGGTCTTGGGCTGCGCACCCAGAGCCTCCCACAAACGACGGTGGTTGCCCTCACCGATCAGGTGCAGGTCGATGTCGCCCAGCGAAGGCAGAAAGCGGTACGGGTCTTCGCGCTCCCAAGTCTGCCCGTCGGCGAAACGGAAGCGCAGCTTGTAGTCGATGGGCAGGCGATGCCCGGCCAAGAACACCGCGAACACTCCGCCGGCCAGCAGCGCCATCGGCCACGAGCTGCCGCCCATGACCACTTCACAGCCGGTCGCGTCCGGATGAAACGCGCGCACGACGAGGCCCGACCCGCCTCCGTGCTCTGCAGGGTGCGCACCGAGCACGGCGTGCGGCTCGTGGCAGCGATCCTCGAGTAGACTGGTGAGCTTCTCGACGTCCCCGAGCAGCACTGGGTCAGACGATTGAAAACCTGGAGTGCGAATAAGGGAAGCCATCAGTCGAGGAGGTAGCAAAGCAGCACAAGTGAGTGGGGCGCAACATTGATCCCGCTGCCTTTTTGAATGCGCTGCGTCGCCTGAGCCGTATTCACGACCTCTTGCCAGTGCCCCTTTTGCGGTAGGGCTGGCAAAGAGAACTTATGTGAGCGATTGCTACCGTTCAAAAGCAGCAGCAAGGACTGTCCCTGGTTGGGCCGGCCGCGCTCGTCGACGTCGTCGGATGCCTCACCGGGGATGAGCATGCCCAGGATGTGGTTTTTAGGATTACCCCAGTCTTCCAGGGTCATCTCTGCGCCATCCGGCCGGATCCAAGACACGTCTTTCACGCCCGCAGCGGAAACTGCGCCTCCTGCAAAGAAGCGGCGACGACGAAACAGCGGGTTGGTGCGCGTGATCGCGAACACCTTTTTCGCGAAATCGAGCAGCTCTTTCTGCGACGGGTCGAGATCCCACCCCAGCCAGCTGAGGTCGTTGTCTTGGCAGTAGGCGTTGTTGTTGCCCTTCTGGCTACGCGCGATTTCGTCGCCGTGAGAAATCATGGGCACGCCTTGCGAAAACGCCAAGGTGGCCAACATGTTCTTCATCATGCGCTCGCGCAAACGTGAGACCTGCGCGCTGCGCGTCTCACCTTCGACGCCCCAATTCTTGCTGGCGTTGTCGCTGTTGCCGTCGCGATTGTCTTCGCCGTTGGCCTCGTTGTGCTTGCGGTCGTAGCTGACCAGATCTTTGAGCGTGAAGCCGTCGTGGCAAGTGACGAAATTGATGCTGGCGTACGGACCACGATCGCCGCCGTGAAAGATGTCGCTCGAGCCGGACAAGCGCGACGCAAGCTCCGGCACTTGGCCTTCGTCGCCGCGCCAGAAGCGGCGAATGCAGTCGCGGTAGCGACCGTTCCACTCCGCCCAACCCGGTGGGTAGCCACCCAAGCGGTAACCGCCAGGGCCCAGATCCCACGGCTCGGCAATCAGCTTGGCTTTCTGCAGCACCGGATCTTGCTGCACCAGCGCGAAGAAGCGCGAAAACGCGTCAAACTCGTAAGGGTCGCGCGCCAGCGTCGAGGCCAGATCGAAGCGGAAGCCGTCGACGTGCATCTCTGTGACCCAGTAGCGCAAGCTGTCGAGCACGAGCTGTAGCGCGCGCGGATGCAGCACGTTGAAGCTGTTGCCGCAGCCCGTAAAGTCGACGTAGTGGCGCGGGTTGTGTTGATTCAGGCGGTAGTACGAGGCGTTGTCGATGCCGCGAAAGCAGACGGTGGGGCCGTCTTGCGAGCCTTCGCCGGTGTGGTTGTAGACCACGTCTAGAATGACTTCGATGCCGGCGCGGTGAAACGCCTTCACCATGGTCTTGAACTCGGTCACCTGCTGGCCGAGCGCGCCGGTGGCGTAGCGCGGGTCGGGCGCGAAGAAACCGACCGTGTTGTAACCCCAGTAATTGGTGAGGTTCAGATCCTCGAGCCGCCTTTCGCCTGCCGGATGGTGAATCGGCAAGAGCTCGATGGCCGTGACGTTGAGCGAGCGCAGGTGGTCTAAAATCGCGTCGGACGCCAGCCCCAAGTACGTGCCGCGCAAGTGACCGGGCACGTCGGGATGGCGCATGGTCATGCCGCGCACGTGACACTCGTAGATCAGCGTGCGGCTCCAGGGCACGTTCGGCGGGCGGTCGTCACCCCAGCTGAACGCCGTCTCGACCACCACCGACTTGGGCATGTACGGGCCGCTGTCGAGCTCGCTCTTCGACAGGTCGGTCTGCACGTCGCGCATGCGGTAGCCGAACATTTCGTCCAGACCGCGCACCTCGCCCGAAATGGCCTTGGCGTACGGATCGAGCAAGAGCTTTTGCGGATTGAAGCGATGCCCTTGCTCGGGCGCGTACGGCCCGTCGACGCGGTAGCCGTAGAGCTGCCCGGGTCGCACGTCGGGCAGGTAGACGTGAAACACGCGGTTGGTGCGCTCGATCAACGGAATACGGATCAGCTCTTTGTCGGCCGTGTCTTTGTCGTACAGGCACAGCTCGACGCCGGTGGCGTGCTGCGAAAAAAGCGCGAAATTGACGCCCTCGCCATCCCAGGTGGCGCCGAGCGGATAGGGAGTGCCAGGTCGAGTACGCATGCGATGAGCGAAAGCTTACGAACGCCGAGTGATACGGAACAGATGAGCGACGCGCTCGCTCGGGTCGAGCCGAACGTAGTTGCGTGAACCGCGCCAGGTGTAGCGGGCGCCGCTGAGCAAGTCGTTCACCTCGTAGGGCTCGTTCACGTCGATGCCCATCGACCCGAGCGGCACGTCGACCATGGTTTCGTGAGCTTGGTGCGGGTCGAGATTGACGACGATCAGCAGGTCGTTGCCGGGCGCGTGTTTCCGATACGCGAAAATGCCGTCGAAATCCGTGTGCACCATCTCCAAATTACCGAGCTCGTGTAGCGCGGCGTTTTCCGCACGGATTCGGTTCAGCTTGCTGACGTCTTGCTTGATGTTGCCGGGCGCGTTCCAGTCGCGCACGCGCACTTCGTACTTCTCGGAGTCGAGGTACTCTTCGCTGCCGGGCTTGACAGCGACGTTTTCGCACAGCTCGTACCCGCTGTAGATGCCGTAAATGGGCGACAAAGTGGCCGCCAGGATCAGCCGAATGCGGAACGCCGGCCGGCCGCCGTGCTGCAGGTACTCATGCAGAATATCTGGCGTGTTGGCGAAAAAATTCGGTCGATAGTACTCGACCATGTCCGTACGGGTCAGCTCGGTCAGGTAGTCACGCAGCTCCCAAGCCGAGTTCTTCCAAGTGAAGTACGTGTAGCTCTGGCTGAAGCCGAGCTTGCCCAGCGACTTCATGCGGTTGGGGCGCGTGAACGACTCGGACAAAAAGATGGTGTCGGGATAGCGCGCCTGCACGTCCGCGATCATCCACTCCCAAAACGCCAGCGGCTTGGTGTGTGGGTTGTCGACGCGGAAAATCTTCACGCCGTGCTCGGCCCAGAACAGCACGAGGTCGCGGCAGGCGTTCCACAAATTCTCGCGGTCTTCCGACCAGAAATTGATCGGGTAGATG
>Ga0307516_10004117_pt1 | contig 18143 bp, 28 predicted proteins | sample 19_EM_MG_FD_203310 | JGI IMG/M metagenome (GOLD analysis project Ga0307516, IMG submission 203310) | Populus trichocarpa ectomycorrhiza microbial communities from riparian zone in the Pacific Northwest, United States - 19_EM | ecosystem: Host-associated > Plants > Roots > Unclassified | place... | reverse complement strand
ATAGCAGCTAGATGTCTGCAGCGTCATGGACGCGCAACACAACAGCGCTCAGGTAAAGCAGAGCGTTGTCTGGCACAATGCAGCCATAAAGGCGCAATAGTGCAGACTGGGTATCCTGCAGTGCAGCTATAGAGGGGCGCAAGTGTTGAGCATAGATGCAGTACAACTGTTCATCTAGCGTAGAGGTTGCCAACACCGAGTCGCCATAGGTAGGCGCAATGGTGACCAAGGTGTAAACTGAGTGTTACACCATGGGTGCAAGGAGCTAGTTACCCGGGCTCATAACCTGTTGAGCAGACGCGAGGTCAGCGCCAGACAGGACGCAATGACTTACCTGATAGGGTGAGAGAGTTGCTTAATGGATGGTGAAGGTAGAGAGCAAGAAGTGTTAGATCATATTCACACACCTAATGTGGTATATATACAAACATAGGAGTGACGTTTCACACGTTACTGATGTGTGACATATGATCATGTGACTATCTACTTGGCTGCCCTCTAACGGCGCCATTACATAATGCGGCCGTAAGGCGCATGCCATAAAGGCGGGTCGAACTTCCCGAGTTCAACAAGAGAATCCAAACCACAAGATACAAATAAGAACTGCACCAACTCGACCTCCTGAAAATTCAGACTCGGATTCAATCCCAGATGATGAAGGCGAGGGCGGTGGGGGGGACGAACCTGACGATGGTGCATCAGAAGGATCATTATCCTGCAGCATGTCACTCACCACCATTTGTAGGTGTGGCCACATCACCCATGCCAAGTGAAGATGAGACTGGGGAACCAGCCACCCTGAGCACAGCCCAGTTAGCTGCGGAAGTAAGTTACTCACGGTGACTATACGGACGTTTGCAACGAAGTTGATGTCGATCAAGTACCCAACACCCATCGGCACTAACGAGGATCCCCCAACTGTAGAGAGTGCCAGTGACAACGGGAGAGGGCCCGCAGTTACTAGAACGGCGGTCAGCTACTACCCCCTCCCAATTGTCACAAAAATAACATCTTCAAACAGACTCGTAAACGGGTCGAACAAATTGTTAGAGAGGCGTGTCAAAATACCACAATCATATCAAGGCTGATCCTGACCTGGTTTACAATTAGGTCCCAGTTCCCAGCCAACCTGTCGTCAACGAAGCACCAGGGACCCCCATGACCACAGCACCCATCCAGCAGCTGACTCGGGCAACTGCCATCCCCACTCCCGTTCTTCTGCAGCATCCGCACCACATACCAACATGGACTGACCTTGTCTGGGAGGAAAATGGAACATACAAGCAAACCGCCCAGCATCCTGAGCTCAACGCTTGTCTGAGTGCCACGGTAAAGCGCGCGAATGCTAACCTTGTGTTAGTTGATTCGTTCCCCTCGTTGCACGTCCGGGACACCTCCTGGACTCATTGAGGATGGAGTTTGTGATACAGCGCAACCGCAGTCACTTTATCGGTGAGGTGGCGGAAAGAGCAAACATTGATGAACACTATCTCAATTGTTTGCTTTCTATGGTAATCGCTGGTTCCCGTGCATGGTTCTGAGACACGTCCTGACCCTGTCCCAGATCGGTGGGCATTGGAGTGGCTTTAGGCAGGGGGTTATTCAGTTTGCAAGGGATCGCCTCCAATTGGACGAGTGTTCCTACTTGGTGCGCGGTTCAACGCCTGAGGCCGCCGCTGCTGCACATGCACTGTTGGCGAAGGATTCCTTCCACTTTGGGAGGACGAGCACAGTAAGTTTGTACAGAAATTTGCTATCTGGGCTTGTTTTCTTCATGCTTCATAGGGCACAATCAATCCCGGTGCCCCGTATCAGCACCAAGAGGTGCTCGTTGCACTGGCACAGATGTTTAAAGGCAATGATTTGTTGAAGGACCGGCTACCAAGCGGCATCTACGGCACCCAGATTCCCGAACCCATGGTCGCACTTGTGGCAACTGCGGTGAGTAACTCATAACCCGTTTCTCCTGTGCCGTGACTGAAGCGCTGGTGACTTGGTAGTTTGAGGCCACCCTCGAGGAGGTAGCCGAAGGGAAACGGTTAATGTTTTCAGAGAAGCTTCAGCGCGAGCGGTACCTCCCACACCTAGGCACATTCAACAAAGTAAAACTGTCTCGGGATCATGGGGCTCAGAAGCATGCCCGGTTACTCTCGGACATCTACGAGGGAACGATGTACGTCTCCTCCCTATATTTCATTTCTCAAGTGCTAAAACCCCTTTGCAAAGGAGGGCCGTAAACGGCAAACTCCCCGCTGCTACACCCGCAGAGCCGGCCAAAGAAACCCTGCTCGACACCGATTGCATGCGAGTTTGACGGTCATATGGTCCTGTCCCCAGAGACTGTATACACACTACTTCATTTTGCTGGTCCCCCCACTCAGAATATACATTTGGTTCTGTCCGAGCTCGAATAAATGATCGAATAAATGATCCCTATGAGCACCGTAATGAATTCCTAAAGGGAGTCTATGCCGCCGCTGATAACCCACTACCCGCGAACTATGCGCTGACTACTGACCGATTAAACCAGGTCTATGATGGCGCGATCTCATCGGAGGACTGCTATCCCATATCTAAGCTCCCTAACCGGATTGCATCAATTAGTGCGCGGTTAGCATCAAATACCCTCGCGTAGTCGCGTAGGTTTTTCCAGATGACGATGGGTCCACCCTGGAGTTGGGGCACGTCCAACAATAACTCTATCACATAACTGTCCTTACAGATCTGGGGGTTTAATTCAACAGTGTGCAGTCGCTCATTTTCGTCGAACGAAATCCATACAACAATGGGTACCCCGGATTTCTTCGTCCGCTACCGTTTCCCAAAAATTCGACAACCACCCTGCATACAAGACACCTAAGTTTGTGAAAGTAAACTACTTTTTCCCGTTTGCCTTCTTCTTGGGGTTCTGCCGAACCTCAATTGACCCGCCAGCAAGCTCTGATCCCTCGCTCGCGATCTTCGACTGAGCCTCCAAGTAGAACATCACATCCTTCACCTGGTCTTGTAACTCGTCGACCCGGCCCTGGAACTCCCGCTTCTGTTGTTCCGATAACTCTACCCTCTCCTTCAACGTCCGCAAGTTTTGCATCAGCCCTTCACCAACGGCCCTCTCTTCCTTGAGTTCCTTCTCCAGCCTCCTCGAGAGCGTGACTAGCCTCTCCACCTTTTTCTCCGCCCTCTCCTTGTCCCTCTCTAGTTCAGCTATCATCGTCTCCTCTTCCACCCTCTTCCTCTCGGCCTCCTCAGCCTCTCTCTTCGTTCCCTCCTCCGCCTCAGTTGACAGTCGAGTGACCAACCCTTTCAGCTCGCCGACGGTCGATTCGAGTTCGTTGACGCGATCCTCATAGAACGAACGCTGAGAATCCAGCTGGGATGTTAGCAGGTAGGAGTACTCGATCCCAATCGCCTCGATCTTCTCGGCAGTGAGAGCGTCGGAAGGTCCGGGACCCATCCCGCCCCCTTCCCTCCCCCCACCTGCTGCGGAGGATGTGGCAGCTGAGGGCAATTCCACCAGTTTCCCATCCGCTTTGTTCTGAATCAAGCGGTGGACGTAACCGTCCCCGGCGTAATCCCACACCCGCTGCGTCTCCAACTCGAGCGCATATAAGTGGGTCGTACTCTGGTAATGAGCCTGTGCGTGAGCTCTGCCGTACCTCCCACATCCAATGTTCCCACAAATGAGACAGATCCACAGGTTGCTGGTCGAACCGCAGTCTGCGCACCTGCTGAGCTGTGGGGAAGATGAAGGATTGGGATTTGAGAAGGGGACGGGGACGGAGGATGGACGAGTGGTGTTGGATGACGTCGGATGGGATGAAAGGAGGGTTTGAGAGTACCTGCAGACGGGACATCGGCTGTCTCCCCACTTACTCAGGCACATGCAATGGAAGGTGTGTGAACAGGGGACGGTAACCAGCCCAGTGACGGCGGAGTCCATTCGCTCCAGACAAACCGGGCAGGTGGGGAGTTCGTAGGCACTGGAGCCATAGGATGACGCAAAACGGGCGATGGAGGTGGAACCAGCGTCCTCAGTATCAATCGTTATGGACAACACGCGGACGACATGGCATATCTCAGGCTAAACACATATAAACGGGTGCAAAAATATTAACACTGGATAGTAACTCACTTCCAGGGAATTGAATGCTTTTCCGTTATAGGCCTCGACGAATTCCTTGGAGCTTGTCGAATCACGAAATCTTATGAACATCATGGACCGGTTGGGTACCGAATCCCTTGAGACTCACAGTACACATGAGCGTCTCAGTCATGCCGGTGGAGAGGGTCCAGAGACACACCTTATCATCCTGAGATGCATGATACCCTCTGCAGCGGGTTCAACAAACGACAAGAAATCGGAAGGTGTCATCCACGACGGAACCGCCAACACCGCTAACATTTTGTCGTCAACGCCCAGCTCCGAATTGGTCTCGCCGCCTGCGGGGGTCTTCTCGGCCGTCTCATCGGCGGTCCTGGAAGGGGGTTCCCGTAAAATGTGAACCACACCCTCAGGAAGATTCGTGAATTCGTGGGGTTGGTCAAGAGAATCCACATCAGCTTTTGATCGATCCGGGTTAGGTACAAACTTGGCTACAGTTTGACCGCCTGAAGGGGATGTCAGCTCAACAGCATTGTAATACCAGATTATCTCTGCATACCTCGCGCACGGAGATCCTTCTCCTTTCCGTTCCCACTGGGAGTCATTGTCTGTGAGTTATCCATTGTATCACCACCGCCGACACCACACTTTGGCTCCCGGATGGAGGAAGTTGGTTGAGAGGAACTATTTAAATCCAACCAATCAATACGTATGGGACCGTATCTGTAATCCCTTCTCTTCGAACCAAGGATCGCGTTATTCCTTGAGGTCTTCCTCGGAGTATGTGATGGTAGACTTTCGAAAATCGATTTCGGCACGAAAGTATCAGTCGTCCAAGCTGCACGCGCAGTCGTTGCGGTCGTCGTGGGAGTCTTCGTAACAGCGGATGCGGACTGGGCTGTGACTCGGATTCTGATATGGTAACCTCGCATGGTACATTCGGAGTTCAAGACATTCTCCCAGGGCTTGAGTCTGAGAGTTCGATGGGGGAGTGTAGTGGCGAGCGCGATCGTCTGGACCGTATCGGTTTGATCTTATCTCCCACGGTCGTTGTGCGTCAATGTCGCGAATTTCATGCGTAAATATAAGTGAACAAGCGGGAAAGATCCGCTAGTGTAGTATTATAAAAGGGAGGCTTTACACGTCTATAAGAATGGAATGCGGGGCAACAAAAACAAAAACAAAGGGTACACGGCGAAGGTCAATTGCCGCTCACCCCTCTGGCGGGGTGCGATGGACAGTTCAAGACGTGTTTGTCCATATGATCAAACCGTCGCCGCGCCTTACAATGCGGACAACTCGGTTTGAGGTCCATGTGCCTCATCAACACATGCCGGTTCAAAGACCGGCCACCCATCGTCATCCCGCACTCGGGCCATTGACACATTTGTGGTACGTTGTCTTTCACCAGACCGTGCTTTTTCGCCAGGTGTTTCCGCCAAGTGATCAAGACTCCAGGTAGGGTTTCGGTGCAGTTGTTGGTTGGATAGGGGCACTTGATCATATCGTTCGAATTGTCCCGTGGTGGCGGTGGGCTCTCTTTTCGGGTCATCCAGGGATAGAGCTTGAGGTTGAGCGGGGGCTTCGAAGGCTTCGGGGGAGGGGGTTCCTTGGATGGTCCTTGGTCCGGAGGGAGGTCTCTGCTATAGATAAGAGGCGCGGACAACCGCCTGGAAGCCACATAGTGATTCCGCGAGACATCTACCGATGCGAGTGTAAGAGATGGGGTACCAGCGATTGACATCCGCCTCTGGGCAAACAGATCTGGCTGGGGGATTTGCGGCTCCGGTGTTGGACTGCCGGAACGTGACGGCCAGGGATTCAGCTGGTCTGCCTGGGGTGTGGGAGACCTGAATGGGAGTCGGTTGCCATATACGAAGAGATTACTTGGCAACCCTACCGTCGGATACTCGGAGCACAGCTCGCTTCGTCGTCGCTCTCGTAGTTGTCGGATGTTTCTGGGTAGTCTTCGGACTCAGAGTAGCTGCAAAGGGCAGAACGCGTCCGGTCAGGACACGGACTACGCGAAGATCCCGATGAAACTTGCCCCTCGTTGACCGAGGCATCCACCTCGGCTTCTATTACTTCGATCCTTGGTAGAGAACCCCCGCGAACGCTACGTCATTTTTGTGAGAATCTGATGAACCTTGGGGATCAGAAATACCTTACCACCTGGTAGAGGACTCCTTTCGGTCATTGCGAATGGCCCATGGGCTGGTCGCAGCGTCGTTCGTATGAGTGTGACGTTCGATACGATGGGAAGGCATGATCAGCGAGATGTGTGAAGGTCAGAGGGGGCCGGTTACCAACCTCAGCGGTCCACCCGGCCCCCTTATATACGTTCCCCAGGCGTTCTGTGTTGCACGGCCAGGGTGGCCATGGCCCACGTGCGGGAACGCGCCGCAGAAGACAATGGCAAAGGGATATGGCCACTGTGGCTCAACGGAGTCGGAGTCGGAAGGACAATAGGAACGGGCCGATCGGTCGAACATCCGGAGCCGCATCCGGAAAGTGAAAGAACGACCAGCGAGGCCGTGGCCCCTCGAGGCCAAGTGCCACATCCTGGTAACTGCCAGGATAGGTGGAGAACCACCCACCATCGATTATCACAAATGAGGGTCCATCAGATTAATGGGGAAGTCCCCCTCGAAGTCGTTTGGGCGGCGAGGGGGTGGTCCGTGGTGTTTGCAGGTGATGAATCGGCAGTAAGGCGTGAGCAACCGCGCAACAAGGTCCGTTGGGAGATAACCTCGTTCTTTCTCGGTACAAGTGATTATCCGAGCCGACAGACATGGTCTTCCGGACCATTTTTGGTGTCAGGGTCCGAGTCTGAGATGAAGCAAGTGTGAGAAAGACCATTCCCCTGTGAACGTGTAGCCGCTTCCATTTGATGTTGCCCCTCACCCAAAGATCACCCGGTGTTCCGCAACCATCCGAACGCGCCTTCGAAAGCGGGCAAACTCCGTAGCGCTACGGTCTCTGAAGAATTCAATTCAACCGCTCATGACGTAGCACAGCCCAGCTCTTCCTAGTATGTGGGTTTGCGCGAGGGAATCTTAGACTGATCTTCCTATGCCTTCCCAAACCGCACCCTGGAAGGTTTACAGACAGTGCGTTTATACCATATGTTCGCGCCTTCCAGTTAGTCTCACGCAGCGCAGAGCCCTGGACCCGTTGGCATACGGTGATGCCCTCTGGTCTGCAATTTGCGCTGTTCAATCGCCGCAAGCCCAGCTGATATCGATCGTAGGGAGCCTGGTCCTATCTATAGCTACAAACGAGTCAGACCAGGCGATGTCGGCTACACTCGTCGAGGAAGGTTCCACCTTCTGTTCTCTGCGGGGATACCGTTGGGATCGAGGGTGCTCGGCACCGATGTTCCTTTCACCTTCGAGCCTCTTGATATCGGTCCAATCATAGCGGGAGAGGTCCGTCCCCCCGGCTACCTACGCACTGACACGATTCGAGAGATCGGGGCGGATGTTGGCGGCTCCGTGGCCGTTGCTTGGTGCGCGCAGCACTTTTTCTTGTCTCTGGCGAGTAACCACTGATCAATCAAACACTATAGTCCTGTGGAGCCCGGAGCAAGGGTGGCCTTCGCACTCACCCACAAACAAGGTGCCGCCCTGATCACTAAGCATCCGACCTATCGGGAAGACATCGAAAGAGAACGCACCTTTGAGGGTTATACCAAGCGACACTACGACTCCTGGGTTGACTTCGCACGGGAGCACGGGCATGGCGAGAATATCAGGCCCGTTCTCGTGACTGGAGTCGACTTAACCCGGGAATTCGCGACAATCGCGTACTCAGATAACCACACTCACGTGGAATGCGAGTTCTCGGCTGGAGTTCCCGCTATGGCATCGGCGTCCGTGTCTCTGTGGGGGTCATGGCGCACCCAGGGGTTGGTACACACGAACTGTGGACCACACCCTTTTCCTACCCGGGGAAACCGTAGTGCCAATGAGAGTTCCACCTTGGAGTCTATGATCCCAGACGAGTACGACCAATGTGTTTTCATACGCTACTACACGATTCGCAGGAGGGTTTTCATTCCAATAGTCCTCAAGGCGGGGGCTGGGCCACATCAACTCCCAAAGGGAGACACTGGGGATGACGCAAACGAGGAGACGCTCCTGGTTTTGTCCGAGGACGATCCGATGGAAGTCGATTACCAAGAGTCCGGATCGCCCATCAACGCCTCCGATGAAGTGATCCACAACGTGCCTTTGGTCGGTCTAAAACACAGCCCACGCCTACCACTACTCACGGACACAACCAAGGATGATCGCGATGGCTTTGATGTTGTAGCAGAATTCATATTTCAGGTCAGGCATCTTCTCATCCCGGCTATCGCAAAGTAACACATTCAAACAGAGGTCTAACGCGGAGTCACTGCTACTACATCACCGCGACACTCAGAACTTCCTCCAGGTATGCCTTTACATTTATCTCAATTCCTCGCTCACTCTGGTTCAGGAAGATGAAGAAGAATCGATACGACTGCTAGATGAGTCTGGGATAGTCCAAAGGGTCCAGATTGACGCAAACGGAGGTAAATTATTGTTCTTGTATACTCGATTCCAAGCCTTCACGCACAGCAGTGGGGCAACTGGTCAGCACCGTAGCAACCGAGTCCCCAAAGCTGACCCGGCCAGATTCCGACCCCATTGTGAGTCCCCATGCACGTGAAGGGGTGCTATGTTGATGCCCCTCCCCCCAGAACGCTACCCACATTCAAACCTTCCCTGTAAGTACGGCCCGCACCCTGTCGCACATCTGAGTACTCACGGCTGCTCAGACTCAAACTAGGTCAGCAGCTTCGACTACAGACACATCCGCCACCTCACGTCCCATCCAGCAGCGCCACAGTTACAGAGACCCGAGATCGTAGCGTGCCGAGAAGAGAGGAAGGGGCCGAAAGTTTGGACACCGTTGGTGCGGATCACGACAAACGGGATGACCCACTTGTCGGGGAGCCGGAGCAACAGTGCAACTCCCCACACAGTGGCGCTGATAAGCAGGAGGGGACTCAGCTGCTGTACCCTTATTTCGACGCGAAGACCGCTGACTCGCACTCGTCCTCGAGCACCGAAGGCTCTGTACGTCGTCGCGCCCCCGTCTTCCCGGGAGGCCACAACTAACACCCGTTGCTAGCCTGCAGGCCCCGCCCCAGAACAATCCACTACCTCCGCTGACCTCATCCCGGGTACGACCACCCACAGCGTGAGTCGAAGCAGTTCCCGTTGTCAACGCCCCTTCTGACCTATCCTCAGGGGTACGGTGGTACGGTCGAAGGTGCCTTCGATCCCGCTTTTCACGATGCCGGACCAAGCGGGCCAGGGCTCCAGCTACCCTCGCAGGGGGATTCGCGAGTGGTTGTTCCGCAACTTCAGTACCCACGTAACGACAGTCAGAAGCGCTGGGTCCCGCAGTCACCTATCCATTTCTTCACGGGGGACAGTCCTGGGGTGAAACTGCTCGATGTGTTGGATGGGAAGTTTGAGGGGATGAACGACGGGAGCGACTCCCTGTTTATTTTGGATTCCCGCGGGATAGTGATCAGAATACATGTGGGTTCCTTTGGTCATCGGGCCGCTGACGACGACTCATCATATCTCAGTTCCCGGGGTACACTTCTAGCACCGAGGTTGGAAAGGTATTGGAACAAAAGGCGGAAGCGGATGGAAGAGCCAAGGCGAGGTCCATGCGGGTACGTGCAGTGGGCTTGGAGTTAAGGGGATCACATCATACTAAAAAGGTGTATGGACAGCTTTCCAACCAGAACCGTGGACTTGCTGCCAATTCAATAACCAGGAGCAAGTTGGTCCAGGAAGTTGCCAGATGCATCAAGTGGCACATTGAAGACCTCGAAGCTAACCGTGATGTGAGTTTGAGGTCTCTTCTTTCGTACAGTTTCGTTAACCGTCTCGGGCAGTTGTTCCCGTTCGACACACGGACTGATGAACGGTGGTGTCTCGGGCAAGGGAAGATGACGTTCGACCACATGGTGATCATTGGCTTTGTCAATGCTTCCCCTGGTTCTTGGTCGCCTCTCATCTGCATCGAGTAAAACCCCCACAGATTCTGTGAACGGGAAGTTGGAAGGTCGACTACTTCGGTTCTGTGTTCCTCCGATCTTTATGGATACCCAAACGTATCGGGCGCAGCTTCCACGGTTCTGTCGCGATGTGTGTGCAAAAGCCCCCATTTGGAGTTTGGACTGCTCCCTTGTTTCGGGCCCATCGGGAACTGAGTGCATCCGTCCCGTGAACAAGAGTGGTCACATGCCATTGTGCGAAGCGACCACCGTACGCTTCTATGCCATGTTCCGAGTCCAGTGTCAAGTGTCCTCTGGATTCTGTAATCCCGCTGGTGGCTTTCACGACCCAGGGTCTTGAACGTAAATACATTTACGCTATTGACAGCGGGGTTTTTCGCGTTACACGATCTCGCCTCTCGCTGCGGTGGGTATGTAGCTGTACGTATACCGACTTTATCTCATATTGACACCGTGCATGCTAGCTCTTTCAGTCATGGCGGCCACCCGCTTGACGTGCACAGGAGGGACGTCAGCTTCTATGGGGATCGGCGGATGTTTTGTGCTTGTCGCCTTGTGGGGGTGTTTCTTTCAAATCACATTGCCGCTGGGCGCCGAATCTCAAACCATGAACTTCTGGTCGTATCTACGGAAACACGCGACGCACCTCTTGGGTGCCTTTCAGGATTTGTTCTGCGCCGCGAACTTTGAAGAATTCCCCATTTCCGGACATGCGCCCACCCCACATACTTACGTGACATCTGTGATCGCACATAAAAGCCTTGAGTCGTCCAATACATTGTGCCCCATACAAGCGGTCTCGGTCACAAGGCAGTCAACGGTTTGAGTAAGCAGTCGGACGGCCGCCGCAGAAACTTCTACGGACCACAGAAAAACGGAGTCGAAGGTTCGTGGGATTACGACGATTGTCACTTGTGTGTCCGGTATATTCCCCTTTTTCGGTTGTCGCCGTCGCATTATCAGCGTTATCAGCGACGAAGGTGGTGGCGGGGCTCAAAATCCCCCACCTGGTTTTCTCCGCTAGTAACCATTCAAAATTCGGTGGGAAACGTTGAGCAGAAACCCGGCGATGTGGGTTCCATCGGCGGACGTAGATGGCTACAAACGACGCTCCATCACCGGCACCGGTGGTCGCTCGGTTACCATGATATGCCTCCGCCCCGTGCCGTTGGAAGCAAAACATTTCGCGCGTGATGTGCGCACTCTTGGTGTGCGGCGTGTCCCACCAGAGCCCCCCAAGCCCTCCAAGCCTCAAGCCAAGACTCGAACGCCTGGTGGCCACGCGTGCTTTCCCAGGACCATTCCACGGGCGGAAAAACCGTACCGCCAACCCTCCGACCGCGCGAAGACACGCTTCCGCGAGTATTAAAATTTAAAATACCAATGAATGATGGAATGGACGTCCCGAAGCTGTTTCCTCCAAAAGGCGAACGTATGATCGCCGGTGCCGGTGGGAGAGGGTTCGATATTTCGATCCCCACCTTCCTCGGCTGGGCCCAGCTGGGCCTGAGGGAAGTGAAGGGAGGAGGAACGTTTCCCCTCGAAGTCCTCCAAACATAGGACCTACGAACTGCGGTGGCGCGGACCCATCCACGTTCCACCGCCGCCTCTCCTTGGAGGCCGTTTCAGCTGTTTTGCCGTCTGGCAGGCTGGCATCAAACAAACCGAAGACTGCTGTTTCATGCCCCGATCGAACACAAACCTGCGGTTTAGCCTCAGAAAGTAGATCTACAATGGTTCTTATATGCGCTTTTTACCATCCAAAGCATACATATTGTTCCTCAATCGGTTTGGAAGGTTCTTCCTAACCTGCGGTGTCCGCCCCGGTGGGCGCTCAAGCGGGTGCATTTTCCCCGATGCGTCACCCATCGATCGCCCGAGGTGAGGCTCGAAGCTTGGGGGGACACTGTAAAGCTTGTTCCCACCTCGGTTACGCGCGACAGGGGCACCAAAGGAATGGCTCATACCGTCCGAGAGATTCGCGTAGGATGGCAGTCAGCACAGAGAGCTCCCACCAACAGAATTGAGCTGGTGGGCCATACTCAGTTGGGCTAGCGTAAACTTACGGTCAAAGGCATTTGAGTTCAATCCCTCCCGTCTCTGGATAAACGTTGAGCCCCCATCTCGGAGCGCGTTGTGATATAGGGAGTTAATTGCACCCATGGAACTGTGGCTCGAGGGTCTCACCCGATGAATGAAGAAGTATTCGCCGTCTCTCGGATGGCAGAGCGTAAAGTGTATCGCAATCTGAAGCCTCGCTCCACCATGCGATTGGCTTCGGTGCCAGTGCAAGCCTGGGTGGTCCGATCCTTTTGGAACCAGGGCGTGGAAGGCTGTCAACGAGCTAGGAACAACGCGCGATCGTGCGACCCCGCAGAAGGGTCGCGTGTGATATTATCACCGAGGGGGGATTGCGAGTGGGTGTACGGTGGCATGGAGACCGTATTCAGAGACGAGAAAGGCGACGGTGCATGCGGCCCTCTGGGCAGCCAGCCTGGAAGCCCGTGTTTCAAATAACAAGCTTGAGATAAGGAGGTCAGGGATAAAATTCGCGTGGCTATCTATCTTCGACAGTATCCAAGAGCCTGTCACCGTATGGAGATCTAATCAGGACAGGGTGATCTGTTTTGTGTTCTCGAAAGGCATCCCCTGTTCCGACGCCCGGGGTGATGTGATCAGGATAGAGTTAATCGCCGGATCCAAGAGCTGCGACAGTGTGCGCCGAAGCTCTGGTTAGATGGATTGGCGACAAGCGAGGGAGATGTGAAGGAATGCCCAAGCAGTTGGGAGGGTGTGACGATGACCTCTAGAGGTAGAATTCCGGTTTGCGCGCATTGATTCCATAGTCCGACAGCGCGGCGCTGAGGTCGTCCATCGTCAGAGTCGTTCGCGTCTTGTCCTGTAGAGCGTTTGGTGAGCCATACCGCCGCGCAATATACAACGACGAGTGAGAACGTACGCGAGACGCTCCAGGCCCCAGTGCTTGAGTGGACCTGGCACGACCACCCGCAGCGTTGGTGCGGATGCGGGCGTGTTGGTAAGCGTCCGCGGCGATGTCAGAGACAAACTTTTGAGCCGCCAACGACAACAAACGCTTTCTTTATTCAACGGACAGCCCAAGAGGGGCGAGTGTGAGTATGTCCACGAGGTGAGTGAGAAGGGAAGACCCACAGGCGAACATCTTCGCATTCAAAGCCGACACGTTGCAAGTAATAATCGGTAACTTCGTTCGGAATCTTAAGGAGAGTTGGAGATCAGCGGCGGAACGCGGGTGGCCAGAGTAGTTACCAGGGGTTCGTAATCGTCAAGCATCAACAGAAACTCTGCGAGGGTGCGGTCCTTCCTGGCTTCATCGGCAGTCTGGCCAGGTCGTGGCTGAGTCGTCCCAGATGACGAGGAAGGCTCGGCGTTGGATGTCTGTTGAGTCTGGGAGTTGCTGGGGGGCGTCGACATATTTCAGATGACGGTCAACGGGGTGGAGGTCGTGCACGTGTTGGTGGCTTGTCGGGATCTGCCGAGCGTTTCTTCCACACACCACAACCATCTCGAAAATTTTCTCTACTCAGGGTGAGTCTGCGTTCTGATTTTTTTAACGTTTTTCTTGCGTTCTGCATATGATGTTTGAGGCATTTGGCATGAGCGGGAGAGTTGGTTCTCCTGGATGCTGAACACTATCTCAGCTACCTTCGGGCGAGCTGCTTTGGCAGTTTCGTCCGTTTTGACTGATTCTTCACACTTTACGTCTTTCGACCTCGTTTGGGTCGTCCGCTTGTGTTGCCGGTTCGAGATTCTGACCCATGATTTTCACCGGCTAGGTCTTGAGATGGCGTGTCTCCTGCGGTGTTGGCATCTGCCCGGTTTCCCTTCCGTTTCAAATGAAACGTGGATCCATCCGAGGGAGATCGCCGCTTCGTGCGGAGGTGCTGATTAGGCGTCGGCGATCGCTACGCGTAACGTTTCTGGGGCTGCTGGCCTCATGCGGTTTGGATGCCGGCAGGGGTGACTTCGGTGCTTCGCGGGTTCTGCGGGTGAACAGGCACGCTCTTTGGAAGAGTTTCAGCGCCGGAGTTTGGCATGTGCGCCCCTTGAAAGCATACGTACACCAGTAGACAGGGAATATCATGCTGTTTTTGATATGCGAGACGACCCGCTTCCACGGCGCGCCGGTAATCTTTGACTTCGATCATCGCTCTCACCCAGTTCGGTTGTATATGTTCTCCATCAACATCCACTCTCCCCTCCTTCCGTTTCCCCGCACTGTCCGCAGTTCCCATCTCCTCTCTGCCCCCTTTCTTCTCGCCGTCATCCCCCGCGACACTCCATCGCACCTACCACCCCCCTCAACCCCCATCTCCGACGGTGTTCGCCAGCTCGTTGACTGATTACTCAACGTCGTCGTCGCCGTCCTGTCATGAATCCCAAGTCAGAGCCATTGTCTCCGACCACCATTCCCGCCCCCACAAGCCCCGTCAGAACGACTATGGGCGACCGTAGAGGTGCCTTGTCATGTGCAGAATGCCGCAGGTATGCTTATCTCCCCATCCTCACAACAGGGGCTCACTGATGTCCAAATTCCCAGGTCAAAGTTGAAGTGTGACAGGTGAACCATAAACCCTCCGTCGCCACCCACCCCTCTCACCACCAGTCAACAGGGCAGTCCCATGTAGTTCATGTGTCCGCAGAGGTTGTGCGGAGCTGTGTCCGGACAGTAAGCCTTCCCAAATTTCCTCCCACTGTCACGCAGAGTCGATTAACCCACGCATTAGGGACACTCACAGCAACCAAGGGCAACAAGTGAGTTTCTCGTGGCGTCCCTCGCGTCATTCCGGTCGTTAACGCCTTGTCTTTTGCCAACGTAGGGTCCTGATGGCGCACGCTCAGCGACTAGAAGTCGAAGTGAAGATGATGCGATCCAAGGTCAAACAACTAGAGGAAGCCCTTGCTACTGCACGAGCGAGTGGGAGTCGCGACGAGACTGATATCTTCAGTCCCTCCTCGCCCCCCATGCCAGGTGCATTCGAAGACGTGGAAGAAGTGGCCGAATCCATTGGCTCCTTCTCCATTGGCTCTGATGGAGCCGGGAAATACCATGGAAGGTTTGCTGGATCAGAGGTCTGTTGCCTCATGTAGTTCTTGACGCCCCACTGAATGATCCCCAACTCCTGTTCGCCTTTAGTATCTATCACGTCTAGTCTGGGTAAGGGGTTGGTTTGTAATCAGACTCGCCCCACGCTAACTTCAACCGTTCACTTCAGTCCGATGAGGACAAGCACGAGAACCGACTCCCACAATCCCTCAGGTCTCACCTCCTCGGCCTGTCACCAGAAATCGCGGAGCTGGCGATAGCGGCTCCGTATGGTGTCAAGGACTGCAGATACGAGAGGGTGATTTTCGTGCCATATATCCCACCATACCAACGCTCCATACGCCTTGTGCAACTGTATTATGAAAAAGCTGCCTGGATGTACGGGGTCATTTCTGATCGTCGTCCACCTTAACTGACCGTCCTTCCCCTTTTCACGCTAGGTACCGCCCAATATCCCGTCAAGAGTTCGAGAACGTTGTCCTCAATATGCTTTACGATCACGAGGGCAATCCCTGCGTGGACATGTTGCATCCTCATAGACTTTCCATTTTCTTCATCGCTCTCGCTCTCGGTGCCCACTACGAACAGGAAAGCGCGGTGGGGGAATCCGACTCAGAAACATACAACTTGCTCGCGCTTGCAGCGCTCTCTCTTTCATCAATCTTCCACGAAGTGACCTGCTCAGCACTCCAGGCCTTGTTCTTGATAATTCAATACCACTACTTCACCGATCCCGGAACGGACGAAACTAGGTGGCTGCTTTTCGGTGCCCTGTGCAGAGCCGCTCAAATCGTGAGTGCACGCCTTTTCTTTTTCCTAATTCAATTGCACTCGCGTGTGTTGACTATTGCATCCCCCCTTTCCTTAGATCGGCCTCCGTGCGTATTCACCTTATCGTGGCGAAACAGCACGTCTGATCTTGCTTCTCTTCTACTCCCCCCTGAACCTCCGTCATCTATGTTTTGATTTGGACAGAACGGGATAGTGCACCCTGGAATTTGGACCCTCAAGAGATCCAGCGTAGGAGGACGCTGTTCTGGGAGATGTATACCTGGGATAGTTGGGCGGTGAGTTTTTCTTCACACTTGGTCATCACCCGTTGCTTGCGCAAGCGTAAACTTCCGGGTGTTCCGCCGTTCCTCGTTTGTGAGGTTTGAAATCAGCTGACGGCGCTTCCTTTTTTATTTGGTTTAATTTGCACCGGCTTGGGATGGCCTGCCTCGTTATTCATCCGTGACGTTGGTGCCTTGATCACAGAGTTTCGTCAACGCTCGTCCCGGCGCTTTCCGGTTGGAAGATACGGATTGCAAATTCCCAGACGACGATGGCTTCCTTCGCCCGGATGGAGATGTCGAATACAGCTGTGAGTGTTTTTCTCGTGCTTCTTCGCTTCTGGCCGCCACCCCTCACCCAATTCGGGTTTGGGCGTTTTTCCCCCTCATATGTAAATTGGGGTACGTGTGGTACTAATTGACCCTGCTTACGCACATGGCGTCTTCCTCCCCTGTGGCACACAGATCATGGATGGAAGTTTAGGTACTCTGCCGCGTGTCTTGCCCCAACCGTCAAATTTTGCAGTTCGCTCAAGACCCCCGGATACTCCCAATTCCTCGAACTGGATCGGAGGATCCGGACCTTTCCACTCCCAAATCATCTCCAGTCACCTTTGGACGAGTCCCCGGAAGGGTGGGCAGATGATCCGTCGTTGGCGATGCAACAATACGGAGTCGTTTGTGAACGAGAATCGAGTGGGTACCTCAGGGATGCCCAACAATTGAGTGGTTCGGCTGATCGGAATTTCCAGATTTGTTGTATCTTCACCGGGCTTACTTTGTGAAGGCGATCCGGCACCCCTCAAGGAATCCGCTCGGCCACAAGTATTCCCCTTCAGTCTTGGCTGCGTACAGGAGTGCCAGGAGGTTAATTTCGAGTCTGAGGGGCGTGTATGCCAAGCACCCACAACTCACCGCCACCATCTGGTTTGTCGGCTATTCGAAACCCGCTGGTGGGTATTTTGTGACGTTGACGATCTTCAGGTTTTTCTGGTCCGCCGTCTTCTCAGCGTGTTACATCCTCGGAGGTATCGTCGTTGAGAGCCCGGGCTGTCCATTGGCCCCTGCGGCTTTGTCGGAGTTAGAGCGCGCGATTACGTTTTATGAGGAGGGCAGTACAACCAGGATCCCCTCCACCACGGTAAGCGTACCTTGTCACTCCACTATGTCACCGGTTTCATTAACTTCGGCATCTCTCGTGCACAATTAAGCAGACGATGCTGGAAAGGCTGCGAGACCGCGCCAAGATCGCTTTCGCCCAATTCCAGAATGGTCTTGGTCCACAACCGACAGTCGACGAGTCTGAATTCCCAGATGACGTCGCTATCATCAGCGGACGTGCAAGCATCATCAACAGATCCGGGTCCTCTCAGTCGCCTAACTCAAGACTGTCAGAATCGCCACAGTCGATGCCCATGGGCATCGCTGGAGTTGTAGGAACTTCGGCTTCTGCGAACACGTCACCAGTCGTCTCTGACGCAAGGGCGCACAACGCCCACGGCGACGTAAACATGAGTATGGGTGACGTGATGCAGGATCTGGCTCTGGAGTATTACAGCCCTACCCACACCCAACCACACCCACATCAGCATTCACAGTATGTGAACGGTATGAACGGCATGAACGGCGTGGGAGGTATCAATGGTCTGAGTATGAGTGGGATGGCAGGCATGAACGGCATGAATGGTGGTATGAGTCATGGGAACGGAGGAACACTTCCTCCCCCTCCGCCCCACTTGGGAATGGATCAGATGTACAAAGACCCACACTCACAACCACAGTACACGATGGTGCGTGTTCCCTACAGTGACTGCTGTGCGTTCTGACGTCCGTGGGCTG
>Ga0307516_10004116_pt1 | contig 18144 bp, 14 predicted proteins | sample 19_EM_MG_FD_203310 | JGI IMG/M metagenome (GOLD analysis project Ga0307516, IMG submission 203310) | Populus trichocarpa ectomycorrhiza microbial communities from riparian zone in the Pacific Northwest, United States - 19_EM | ecosystem: Host-associated > Plants > Roots > Unclassified | place... | reverse complement strand
GACGAGGCAAATTCAAAGGCAACTGGCCAGAAGCACCAAGGACACTCCGTAAGACGTAGTGCTTGAGCACCTCAAAGCCGCCAAACCAGAGGAAGATAATGGGGAAACAGAGCAACAAAATATCCACACACGTCCTTGAAAGGGTAATCTGATCAAATTGCCCAGCGATCTTGAACGCCACGGCAATTGCAACAAGCCACCCAGTATTCAAGCTCACAAAAATAGCCGTCTTTAAGGACAGCCTAATTCCCTGATTTGGCAGAGTCTTCCCCTCGAAGCTGCGCGTCCTGAGTCCGCCAAGGAGTCCGCCGATCCCCAATCCGACAGCGGCCCATCCAAAGAAAAGAAACCACTCCTGATTTTCTCGCAGCAGGGTCTTTAACTCCCGGGGTAAAAGGAAGACAACGCTGCCAACGACAAGGCCGGAAAGCAGCCCGGGCACTACACCTCGGCGGGTCTGGGCCAGTGACCAACCAAGAGATTCGACCGTTTCGATACTGTAGTACATGCTTCGATTTGATCCCTTAGCCCCAATCCACAACACCATCGGCACGCCTGCCCAGAGCAGATTCAGTCGCAATACTTCATCGACGAACGGCCATAGGATCGCCACTAGGAGGAGCCAAGCGGAGGCGCTGAAGACGATCTTTGCAGCGGCGCGCCAGGACCCCGGCGGGAGACGATCCAGAACGGCGCGGCCGGAACCGGAACCGACGCTGTCGGCCCAGCCAAGAACCAAAAACCAAATCGGCATCACCGTTAGCCATACAACTGCTGCTCCGTTGCTTTCTGCGTTGCCTACTACGGAAGTTGACCAATAGATAGCGTTGACGAGGCCCATAGAAAGACCCAGAACGAGGCTAATACCAGCTAGATATGCCCAGCGCTGAGCGTTAGTCGACAACCAGTCGGGTTGCAGTTCTTCAACTAAGAACATCGTTTGGTTGTGCCGAAGCAAGCGCTTAGCGATCCAGGACAACCAGGCCAGCGTGCGCTCGCGCGGATAACCGCGCTCTGCCTGGGCCCGCCTCTTGAACATGAGATCGACGTAGGTCGAGAACAGATGCGTGCTCCGATCCTGGGGCGTTTCGCGCCCCGCTAACTCTTCCACGTCGTGATCTCGGTAGGCTAGGCACATCAGGTTGAGCATGAGTGGGGAGCGGGCGAGATTCTTGAGGGTGCCGTCTCGTCGTAGCGCGTTTCTCAGCCCTGCCAACGGAGTGCCCGCTTCTTCAACGTAGGCATCGATCTGTGCGTCTGTAAGCGGTTGGAGGCAAATGGCTCCATTGAGTGCGAGTTTGATATTTAGTTCCTCATATTGCTCGGTGCGGCAGCATACGACCAGTCCCGGGAGCCCAACGTCCTTGATGAACCGATTGATGGCCCCTACGCACGCAATCCGGTCTGGTCCGCTCAATTCATCCAGGCCATCAAGCAGGGGCAAAAGCCGGTGACCCTCCAGCCAAATCTTGCCAATTCTCTTCGGAATTCGATATTTGCCGCTCAATTCGTTCTCTAGCCAAGCAGACAGAGGGTCCTCTGTGGCAATCCAAGTAGTTAAGTGAAATACGACTGGAACGGGCTCGGTGTTATCCTCTTGTGCACGCTTAATGAGTTCGCGCGCCAATGTAAGCAGCGTCGTCGTCTTACCGGAGCCCGGTTGGCCCAGGATAAGCAGGGAGCGTTCGACACCGGCAAACACATCGTGAATTCCCTTGCCAAGAGGCACGATACTGCTGCGTTGGTAGGGAAGTTGAAGTACGGCCTCCCACGGATTTTCGACGGCTTCCGGCTGCGTGTCCTTGCCGATCTCAAGCAGGCGTTCGCGTTGCATTGATTTTTCGAGAACACCCTCCACCCAGAAGCGCCGCACGTTGCCTAGCAGAATATTCAGGTCGCGCTGTTCGTCGACGTCAACGGGGACGGACTTGTACCTGACGTTGAATTCCCTCAGTTCTCGAATTTTATGCGCCTGCCAACGCGCGACATCTTGTTTCACTCCCTCGCGCAGTTCATCGAGCGTGTTGAACCATCGCACGGTGATCCCTGTCTCAACCTTGCCGATTTGATCGAGAAATTCCTGTAAGTTCGGATCGCGTTGGCCGTCGATGTCCTTACGCTTTTCGTAGACAAGACAATCCTTACTTTTTTCTTTCGCATAGTTGAACTCGTCTATAGTGTAAGCACCATAGTCGCGCCAAAAAACAGCGATGTATAAATCGGAATCGTTGATTTCCTGCCTATAAGTTCGCTGAATCCCCTGTGGACGCGCTCCAGCGTCCATCTCGAAGATCCAACCGTCCAGATTGAGCTGGTCAAGAGCGGCCCGTATGGCGACACGTTCTGGTGCTAGCTCCTGCATCCTCGAGCTGACGAATATGCGGAGCCGCTCAAAGATCTTGTGAGAGGCCGCAACCTGGGCCTGGCGTTCGACCGTCGCCCTATTGGGGGCTCCTCTGCGGTGCCCGCCGCCCTTCTTTCCGGTCGCCATCTTAATGCAACGCCTTTTTTCCGTGCGTTCAGGGAATCAGAAAACCTTTTTGTTCGCCTGTTTTAGAACATGTTGCTGGTGGCACCGTCCGCAAGAAGCTAGTGGAAAATACCGATTTTCAGACCATCCTGCGCCAACCGAGCGTTGCTATGGCACCATGATGCCCAGCGCCATGCCGAAAAGACCTGCTCCTGCCATTGGCATTACAAGGAATATCATCAAAATCCACGCGCCAATTCCGAACAAGATGCCGTTCAACCAGTGGCTGCCGGCGGGAACTCTGGCATCGAAGATCGGAAACAAGCTACCCCAGACCACGGTTCCAATCAGGAAATGAGGGACCCAGCCGACAGCCGGCATCGATCCACCAGCCATTTTCGTCAAAATTTCGAATGGGTTGAGCTGCGGCACCAGCCCCATTCGCTGCTCACGAGCATCAACACGGATAGCACCAGCGTCGCTATAAAGCCGGCAACCATCCCTTTGAGCCAGTTCTTTGCTGTCACGGCCAATCTCCTAGGCGCAGTTGGTCGGTTTTCAAGCTAACGTTCCTCCACATCCGGTCCGGCTGCCGCGAGCGAGCGGCGAGCGGCGAGCGGCCAGGGAATGGCTGAACCAACGCCGTTTTGATGAAATCGCGTCGTCACATTGCCTTCCCCAAGGGACAGGACCACGACTATGACGGCGTGTAATTACAGCACGAATTTGCGTCCCGCGAAATAGAGTTAGTGGTCAGTTTGCACGGCAGCAATCCTAAGCCGCTGATGTCTGCTAGACTGTATGTCCTTCACAAATGAGGCGACTCATCAACCTGGCGATGATCGTACCAACCGAGCTCGTTGCGCTCGAACCCTTCACGCGCGCACTGGGCGAATTTTTGACCAGCCCTGCGTACAAAGGCGTGATTGATTTAGCCAAGGTATCGAAGTTGGTTTAGTGGAGTCAATCAGCCAAGTAGCATCTTGGTACTGTGTTGCGGTGAGTCCGTTTATGTGAAGGTTTGCGGATGCCGGCCCCGGTGTGCGCCGCGCCACCGTCATGGGGCCGGCATCCGCAAACCTTCACATCAGCGGACATATTCCGATATGTCCAGGTTGAGCCGCGTACGGTCGCGCGTATTTGCACCTGATCGTCGTGCGCGGCCGCAGGCTTGGCCACTCAGGCCATCAATTCAATCCGGGACCTATTTCGTGAAATATGAACGGCCAGCATCGCGCTATTCTACGCTAAGACACGCTTGGCCAATGACGTGCGGCTCGCGCCGGGCGGTTGATCAGGCCTGACTTCGCGCGGCGCACGCGCGAAGGCTGCTGGCGGTGCTAGGGTCTGTACCTAATATAAGCGCCGCGTGATTCCCTTGCCTCCATCTTTTTGATTCGGGGGCGAGAGAATGCGCGCCGGTTTGTTTTGGCTGAATGACAGGCAATGGGCGCGTATTGAGCCTCATCTGCCGACGGGACTGAGGGGACCGGAGCGGGACGACGACCGCCGCATCATCAGCGGGATCATTCACATGCTGCAGTCGGGGGCGCGATGGCGCGATTGCCCGCGTGAATATGGCCCTTACACAACCATCTACAATCGCATCAACCGCTGGGCCAAGCGCGGGCGATGGTGCGCCATCTTTGAAGCGCTGGCCAAGCCCGGCAAAGATGCCGTCGCGCTGTCGCTCGACTCGACCTCGATCAAAGCTCACCGGTGTGCCTCCGGCGGAAAAGGGGGGAGCACAATCAGGCCATCGGCCGCTCGCGCGGAGGCCGCACCACAAAAATCCATGCGCTGAGCGATCCGCTCTGCCGGCCGGTCGTCCTGCATCTGACCCCAGGCCAGGATTCCGATATTGCGACGGCGCCCGATGTTCTGGCGCTCGCGCCGCCCATGAGCGCGCTCCTCGCCGACAAAGGGTATGACGGCGACGACTTTCGCGGCGAAATCGTTCGTCGCGGCGCCAAGCCCGTCATCCCCAACAAATCCAACCGTGTCGTCATCCATCGCTTCAACAAACGCGCCTACAAAGGCCGAAATGTCATCGAGCGCTGCTTTTGCAGGCTCAAGGACTTCCGCCGCATCGCCACCCGATACGACAAGCTCGCCCGGAATTTCCTGGCCGCTGTTCATCTCGCCGCTCTCGTCGCATACTGGCTCAATTGAGTCTGGACCCTAGATCAGCCGCACAAAATCTATCATGGCGAGCCCTACGCTTTGTAGCAGGAGCCCGGCAGCCGAACACGAGCCGCGCGCTCACGACCGGCACGTGATCGCGACGTTTCGGAGCGCGCACTGTAATTGCTGATCACCGACCACGGTGCGGAACGGCGAGACCTGCAGCAGCGCAGATCGCACGTTCGGTCGAGAACAGCAGCAGGCGGTAGCCATCCTCTTCGTACATAGGATATTGGCCAACATCGTAGCGCTCGCGCACATACCGCAACGCCGCGGCCGCTCCGGTTAAGCTCGCCGGCACTGTCTTGGCGAGCCGAAGCGAGGCTTGCATCTCGATACGGCCGAGTCGTCCTTCTGCCTCGCAGAGGTCAGCCAACTGGGTCTCCAGCGCGATCCGCCTGCCCTTGCGCGCACGCCGCAGCTCGCGCTCGGCGGCATCCTGCTCAGCGAGCAAGCGCCCTAGCTCCTCGAAGTCCCGACGGTGGCGCTCGATGGCGTCAAGAATTGGGTCGGGGGCCTCCGGGACAGGAACGCTTTCGGCCCGCGAGGCGGTGACGGCCGCGGCCAGGGCGGAGGCGGCACCGCCAGCGACGAACTGCCGACGCAGCAGGGTGAGGAGCGGCGGGAAGGATCGAACGAGTCGTGGTATAGGCAGAATCAGCCTGAGACATGGGTTACTCCATGTTGAGGGTTAGGCCCGTGCAGGTGTTACCAGCACCTGTGCGGGCTGCTCGTCTGGCCTGTGGCGGCCAGTGCCGTGAATCGAATCACGCCGGCTCCGTCCCGTCAATGGAAACCGGAGACGCTCCGGCAGCGGTCAGGCATCGACGGCTAGACTCGCTGTCCCCGGCATCTTCGGACCGCGATCCTCGCTGTTGATTGAGGTCTTGCAAGACTGCCGTCGCTATTCAGGGCCCAACGCAATGTCGCCGATTTGACGAAACCAGCAGGAGAGCGCCAGCTTGAGCGGGTGGTGGTCCGGCTCCATTGCGATAACCGGGTGATGCACGTCACCCACACCACCCCAGCCTCCCGCTTGTGAAGCCTACCGAGCCGCCAGCCAGGTCTCTTGGATCCAATTCTCGGAACCAGAGCATAGCTCGCGTGGGTTCTCCCTCCACTGACGTAACCAGGCAGCCCAATTCTTCGGCGAATGTCTGAGAGCCGCCAACGCTTGAGCCAGCGCCGCCTCGCAGACGTGTTTGGCTTCGCCGATCCGGCGTGCTGCACGATCCCGATTACGGGTATTCGCCCTGTGCAGCGGATGCACAGGCCGGCGGTTGGAATGACGAGAGATTTCGCTGATGGGAAGCGAGTGGCGCCGCGCCGTCGCGCACCTGTGGCACATCGGGTGTCCGCCACAGTGTTCGGTGCGCTGGCATTCTGCTTGGTCGGGCACGTGGCGTAGGCTCGTTGGCGCACGCTGCGCGCGGACTCGCCGAAAATATTGCGGGTCCGCCATGGTTCACCGATTTCCCTTTTTGACCGACCCCATGCCCCCGGCTTCGAAATACGAGCATCGCGCCAATTCGGTTCTGCAAGAAAACGCAACGCCGAACCACGGCAAAAACAAAAGCATCGCCACACCGTCATTGATCCGCGCCGCGCGACCACTCTGACTGCGTCATCGACCTTCGCGGAAGCCAATCAGGTGTGCGTGAATGCGATTGCATCCCCGTCGTACAACAGAGTGCGTTCGCGTACGTAGTGCGGGAATAGCGCACAAGATCGCAGTGTTTTCGGGGCCGAATATTTTCTTAACGATCGAAGGATCGGCGGTCCGGAGATTCAAAAAGAACATATTGTTTGAACGATATCCGATGCGGGGCGACGATCTGATCGTCGGTGATATCAGCTGGTTGAAACTCTTTGGCCGATGAGCTCTGAAGCTCTTTTATCCGAGCCATCATCGATGAGCATGCGAGGCCGAAACCTTCCTCGATAACGGCTAGGCATCAAGCGAAGACTCTCGATCGATCGCCTCGGCGAAAATTTGTTGAGGCTTTTGATGATTGACAAAACAAAACCCGTCTCGATCCGGTTGGCAAAAAGCGAGATCAATCAGCTTCAGGCACGCGCCTATACACTGTCGGGAAGCGTCACGGGCGTCGCCCGAGAGCTGATCCGTACGGGCCTTGCCGGCGGCGATAACAAGGCGCTCGCCGATCGACTGATGCTGATCGAGCGGCGGATCGTCGCGCTTGAGCAGCAGGGTCAGGAAACGCATGCCCTGATGCAGTCGATCGACCGGGCGGCACGCGACCTGCTTGCCATGTTCGAAGCGCTTTTGAAGGCGCTGACCGGCGAGAGCACCGGGAGGGCAGCATGACGCGGCGCTTGCGGATCATCTCCTTCCTCGCTGCAGTTGGCTGCTTTGCTTTGGCGGCTGGTTTGTACCAGCTCGGCTTTGAACTCTGGCCCCCCAGCGCCACCATGGCGGATGGAACGGCCACGCCGTTCCGATCGGCCGACGTTGAAGCCTGTGTCAGGGGGCGGGTCCTGGCCTGGCTTGGGGACAGCTATGGGGACACCTATTGGCGAACATGCCGAGCGCAGCTGTTGCAATATGGAGCCATGGACGGACTCGAGGTCAGGTTCTGGTCCATCGTTGGCTCCAGCCTGGCCGGGCTCGTAGCGCTGTTTGGCTTCGCGCTGAGCCTTCGTATGGAATCCCTCTCGTTCAGGGTCATTCGCGGCGCGCGGCTGCAGGCGGGCAGTCGAGGCCTGAAGGCATTCGCCCGGGCCTGCGCCGCCGAGTGCCGGATCCACGGCAATGGCGTTGCGCTGGTGCCATCTATCGCCATAGGGCGCGAGCGCGAGGCACGGCATTTCTTGATCCTTGGCAGCGTCGGCGGCGGCAAGACCCAGACCATGTTGCACCTGATCGACGCGGCCCTTGCCCGAGGGGATGGCCTGCTGGTGCTCGACACCAAGGGCGACATGATGGGCGGCCTTCGCGCTGATGGAGACCCCCTCTTCGTCGCTCCTCATGACCGCAGATCATTGGTCTGGGACATAGCGACCGACTGCAGCGTCAAGCAGGACGCCCGCGAGCTCGCCGCCCGCTTCATCCCGCCGAGCTCCGATCCGATGTGGTCGGAAGCGGCGCAGGAGATCTTTGTCACCTGCATCGTCCATCTGCAGGAGACCAGGAACACGGACTGGAGCTGGGTCGACCTGCAAAGGGTTGTCACCGCCGATGTCGAACAGCTCGCGACCTTTGCAAGAGATCACAACCCGAATGCGCTGAAGTTGCTCGGCCAGCCCGACAGCAAGACCACCATGAGCATTCTGACGACGTTCCAGGCCCACATGGGGATCGTCTCGGTCCTGGCCGAGGCCTGGCCCGATCCGTTCGCCCGTCGCTTCTCGATCCGCGCCTGGCTGCACAATCCGACGCCCCATCGCCCGCTGATCCTGCAGCATGACCCCGGTTATCCCGAACTGTCGCGGATCTGGATCGGCAGCATGCTGGGCCTGCTCGCCTCGGCAGTGGGTAGCCCCACCTTGACCGAAAGCCGCGAGAGGCGGGTATGGCTGTTCCTGGATGAGTTTCCGCAGCTGCCGCCGATCAAGCAGTTTCCGACCTTCCTCGAGCTCGGCCGCTCCAAGGGAATCGCCGTCGTCATCGGGGCTCAGGACACGGCCCAGATACGGGCGGTCTATGGACAGGATCAGGCCAAATCCTGGTTCGGCATGACCGGCACCAAGATCATCACCCGCATCAATGCCAGCGAAGCGGCGGAAGACATCAGTCGGCTGATCGGGGAGCAGGAAGTTGAGCGGCGCACCAAGAGTTCAACTCACGCCGGTGGCAAGACCAGCATCACCGAAAGCATTCATCGTGAGCTGCGCCGCGTGGTCACAGCTTCCGAGCTTGCGTCACGCCTTGGGCCGACCAAGGGCGGCGTCCGGATTCTGTTCGTCGGACTCGGTGAAGACGTCTCCGAGTTGGAGCTTCCCTACATCAGCCTGCCAAAACTGCGGGAGCCGATCATGCCGGCCGATTGGACGCGCCCCCCACCTGAAGGACCCTCGACGCCCACCGATGGAAAGGTGAATCCTGAGGCGTTACCGCCCGCCTCTCGGCTGACCAAGGACCTGGCCGACCAGATCCTCAAGACGCGGCGCTGACCATGGTGGCATCGATCTCAGCCCGAGGAAATGCTGCGTCCGCCTTGCGCTATTACGATCATCTAAAGCGCGACGATTACTACAGCCGCAACGGGGAGCCGCCCGGCCGCTGGGCGGGCCGGGGCGCCGAAAGGCTGAGTCTCGTTGGACCGGTCACGCATGCCGAGTTCGACGCGGCGCTGAGAGGCGTCGATCCCAAAACCGGCGATCGGCTTGCGCAGGTTGGCGGGCGCGGGCAGGAGCATTCGGCCGGCTGGGACATGACCTTCAGCGCCCCTAAATCGGTCTCGGTGTTATGGGCACTCTCCGAAGGCCAAGCGCGGGAGGCGATCGAGCAAGCCCATCGATCGGCGGTGCTGGCGGCGACTGCGAATCTCGAAGCGACCGCCGGCTGGGCGAGACGTGGCCGGGGCGGCGCCACGCGGGAGCGGACTGCGGGACTCCTGATGGCGCAGTTCGACCATCACACCAGCCGCGAATCCGATCCGCAGCTGCACACCCATGCCTTCATCTTCAACCTCGCCCCGCGCCGCGATGGCAGTTGGGGCGCGATCCTCAGTCGCGACCTCTACAGAGCGCAAAAGCGGGCCGGCGCGACCTACCGCCGCGTGCTTGCCTCGGAGCTGGAGCGCCAGGGCATTCGGCTTGAGCGGCAGAAAGATACGTTCCGGGTTGCGGCCATCCCGCGCGATGTCGAGCGGGCCTTTTCCAAGCGGCGCCAAGCCATCGAGGAGGCCGCCCGCATTCACGGCTACAGCACACCCAAAGGGATGGAGCTGGCAACCCTTCGGACCCGCCGTCCCAAGCGCGATGCGAGGCTCGGCGACCTCGTCAAGCATTGGCAGGCAGAGGCCAAGGCGCTCGGGTTCGAGCTTGGCCAAGTCCGCCAGCACGCACAGACGATGGTCGCCTCCAGCGGCCGACCTGGTGCAACTCGGTCCGCTGGCTGGCAGAGTGCCCCCTTGCCCCGGTCGGCGCCCGCACCATCAGCGGTCGCGCCGGCAATCACAAACACCGAGCAACACCGCGCGACCCAACTTGGATCGCGGCTCGGCCAAGCCCTCCGTGGGCTGGATCAACCTGCTGAAATGTCCGGCGTCAGGATCAAGCTTCGCTATCGAGAGCGCGAGCGGGAATGACCGACAGCCAGCAGGTCGAACCGATCCGGCGGCTTCACTGCCTCAACGCTTCCGGCGGCGACTGCCCAAGACGGTCGTCTCTCACCCCACGACTTGTGTTGCGGTCGATCGATGCTCGCATGGATTTCGTTTTCTGAAGCACCGCCAACGCTCAAGCCGGTCGGCTTCGTCGGCTTGACCGCCAGCGTGAACCGAACGAAGTCTGGCACCGGATCGACGGCAAGAACTGCTTCCTTCTGCTGTAATCGCCTCTCACGCTCGCAAGTCCTTGTCAGTAATAGAATTCTGGCAAGTTAGACAGCAGACCGTCAGCGCTTTTAACTCATGTGTAAACAGTGTTCCACAGAGAAAAGTTGTCTCACCCCAATGGGATAGCCGCACTCGGCCCGCGAAGCGTCAGCACCACAGGTGCATAGGGTGTGAGAAAACCTTGCTTGCTTTCCTTGGACCTTCGGTTGGCTTCTCGCTGAGAGAGTATCCTGGGCTTGCCCTCGGACGTTTCAAACCACAAGCGGTTCGCAGGTCGAGCTCCACACCCACGCACAAGCCGATCATGATTTCCGGCTCCGGCGGGGCAACGAAATCGATTTGCGTCAGCAGAACAATCCGCACCGTTCGAGATATTATTGACGCCCCCAAGCAGTGCGTCCGCTGCATTTGGCGGCGCAGCGTCTCGGCCGACCGGTGAGCCTCGTCTTGCTCTGAGGCCATCCCGGAAAATGGTCAGCGTGAGCCCACACGCCTCGTATGTGTGCCGGCGGCGAGCAGCAGCGCCACCGCCAAGGGATCAAGTACCGCGACAAGCGCCAGAGTGAGCACGCGGACCGGTCGCTCGAGGTCGGTGGCCGGTGTACCGATCAGCTCTGCGAGATATCGCACTGGACCGACGTCGGCCTCGGCGCGCCGGCGCTGGGCGTCAATCCTGGCTTTCTCGATCTGCAGGCCGGCAAGCGCCTGAGCCTCGCGCTGGCGCGCCGCAACGATGTCGGCGCGATCACGGCGCTTCTGGTCAGCGATCGTCATCGCGCCGACGGGGCGGCCAAGCCGTGTCGATTGCTCGACGGCCGCGTCGATCTGGGCGATGCGCCGATCGAGGTCGGCGACCGTCTGGCCCTGGATGGCGAGGCGAGCCTCGGTGTCGGCGGTTCTATCCGCGAGCGCCAGATCGACGGCCGCCATATGGTCAAGGTGGGCGCGCGTGAGGAAGCCGAACACGCCGACCGCGTTCAGGCTCATCAACACGCCGATCATCGCGACGAGGACCAGGCGCAGAAGGGACGGCGCTGAGTGCCAATACTCGGTCAGCCACGCCGCTGCGACGAGCTTCCCGGCTTCCAGCGCAGCGCCCATGGTGATCACGGGCCAGAACGCGCCGGCAAAGATCGCGGTGAGGCCATCTATCGAGAAGGTGGCCGATATGCAAGCGAGCGCCAGCGCCACGGTGAACGCGGCGACCTTGACCGCTGTCATGGAACGCCGCGCGACCGTAGCCGTGGGCACGACTGTGACACGACCGGCCTCGGTAACAGTCGGTGTAACAGAGGTGGTTACGACGATCGATTCTGCGTTGCGGCGGATGTGACCGGCTTCCTGCCACGCTCTCAACCGGCGACCGGCCCGCATCCGGTTCCAGCCCCATCGGCGGCCCAGCTCCGCCGCGCTGGCGGTCACGCGTCCGTCGGGCTGAGAGCGCAGCCAGGCCAGCGCCTCCATGTCATCGAATGGGCGGGCCGGAACGGTTTCGGTCATGATGAGATGCTGCTCCTCGAATATTGGCCGGCGCGGACCGCACGGAGGTCTTAACCCGGCCGGTCCGATGGCGATGAGGCTGACCTCAAGCCACCGTGATTCCGAACCCTGTTGCGACCGGGGACCGCGACAGTTCGTCCACGCGAGTTGCGAAAGTGCGATCTCGGAGCAAGTGGCCGGGCACAGTGTCGCCAAATGACGGTGCGGTATGATCGCCGCTACGCGAAACTGGAACCGAGACTTCACAGCTCCAAGCTGTCACCAGCATCCAGGAAAGATGGCACGTGGTACGCAGTAGCTGAACCGCCAAAATGTACGCCGTAGCACGCTGCACCTTTCCAAGAGACAGCCGCAACACTTTGCGAGCCGATTAGGCTAGTCGCCCACCCGATCGTTTGGATAACATCGTATCGAGCGCCGTGTGGCTCTTGTTTCCGCGAGCCGGGCCGTAAGGCCCGGCGAGCCGGGGGGCGCGCCCAACGCGGCCGCCGCCGATCCGGTGCCGGATCGGCGGAAAATCACAAAAAACGCGCAGCCTCGACGCGCGCCGGCCGCGCAACCGGTTTCCGGTTGCGCGGCTTATGGATTTTCAGGCGCGTTCCAGCAATCGCTTCGCCCTGCCTTCCAGCTCAAGCCTCGCGTCCTGATGAGCCTTGCCGCGAGCAACCGCAGTGATGCCCTGCACGAAATCAAAGATGCTTTCCGGCTTGCGATTTTCCTCGCCGAGAACGGCTTCAATGACTTTCGATGTCTCGGATTTGGAGAAGCCGTTTTTGCGCAGAAAGCTCTCGCGATCCTCGTCCGTGCGGGCGACGATCCGCTGCCGTGCAGCCTTGATACCGGCGAGGAATGGCGCGGGCGACGAATTGGCAAAGCTCGTCAGCGCCGGTGCTGCTTCATGGGCAAACCGTTGCGCGGCAAACTTGGAATGGCGGATGGTGATCTGCTCGAAATTCTCCACGCCCCAGAGATTGCGATTCATGCAGACGGCGCGAAGATAGAAGCTGGCAATACCAAGCGTCTTGCTGCCGACTTCACTGTTCCAGCAGTAAAACCCCCTGAAATACAAATCGGGTGATCCGTCCGGCAGCTGCCCCGCCTCGATCGGATTGGTGTCGTCGACTAGAAACAGGAACACGTCGCGGTCGCTGGCGTAGAGGGTCGTTGTGTCCTTGGTGATGTCTACGAAGGGGTTATGCGTCATTGTCTTCCAGTCGAGTACGCCCGGCACCTTCCATCTTGTGTCGCCGGTGCCATTGCCTGCGATCTTCATGACGGCGGCAACGAGTTCGTGGTCCCAGATGCGCCCATAGTCCGGCCCGGTGACAGCACGAAGCTCGACGCGTCCGTCATCGGCTTCCAAAGTTTTGACAAGCTCGCCGCGATGCGAGAGCAAGCCGTGTTGCAGGTTGATGGCCGACAACGCTGCAGGGAGTTGCCGTAAGTAAGAGGTCGGCGCGCCCACCAGCGCGCACAACTGGCCAAAGCTCCAATGGGTCGGCGCCACCGGCTCGTCACGTCCCGGAACGATCAAAGCCAGTCGCTCGGAATTCTCCCGGGTCGCCTCTACCCGGATGGTTCGGCTTTCCACCGTCCGGGCTTGCGCGCGTTCGGCATGGCCGCGCACCGCCTCATAAAGGTCCGGCAGGTTCAAATAGCGTTCGTCAGCCGGTCGCGCATACCATTCCGATGACACACGGCCAATCCGCTGGCCGCGCGATATGTCCACGCGAAAGCTGCCGGAAACAGGCTGTTGGCCTTGCGACAAAGTTATCATGTTCATGGTTGTTTCTCCTTAAGGCTGAGGTTGAAGCGCAGCGCTGCGCTGCAACCCTGCCCGTCGGCGAGACCGGGGTAGCAAGGGCAAGGGCGGCCGGAGGCGGAGGGGGATCACCCGCCCGAAGGGGCGCGCGAACCGCGCGCGTCTGCACGCGCCTCGCCCTTCAAGAATCATGAGATCCAATGAGAGGCGCGGAAGATCGGGGACACCGCCCCGGCCGGCACGGCTGCGTGCTTTACCCTTGCCCGCGCGAGGGCGGAGCCCATAGCGATCATCACATGAACAGGCAGACCGAAGGTCTGCTCCCCCTCCTCTCCGCGCCGTCGTGCCATAAGCGCTAAAAAGGCCCCGCCTCCGAAGAGGCGGGGCGCGAGTGTCGATCCCGTCGGATCATTCAGCGGTGCGGCGGGACCAGATCAGCGTGAAGCTGTCGTCCCCCTCGCCCTTCACCAGCGAGGCGTAGATCGGAGCTGGAAAGCAGGGGTCGTCGAGCTTGACCGAGAGATATTCGCGATCGCTCTCCCGCGCGGTCTTCTTCCACGCCGCGCCGCATTCGATTGTGCCAGCGATGATCCGATAGTCGGGCGCCTTGTCGTTCTCCTTCTCGGTCGCGACGAACTTGGCCTTGACGTTGAGCGTGGCCACCCGAAGGCCCAGGCGCGCAGCGCGGACCACTTCCTGACCCGCAGCAGAAGGCTGGCAGCCGCCTCGCAAAGCGCCTCCCGGACACTGACATCGCCCTGCTTGGTGATCCGACCCTCGTAGTCGATCGATGTGCCCGACTGATGTCGCCTGGGCGTCAAGCCGAAGTGCGCACCAACGGTTCGCGACCGGGTGAAGCGCAACGGATCGTCGACTCCGACCTTGAACGAAAGTGCTGCAACCGGACCGAAACCGGGCACAGTCATCAAACGCCGGCAGATCTGATCGACGCGACAACGGAAGTCCTCGACCGGCGAACGCTTCCCAGGTCACGAGCGATCCCCCCGCCCCGCATTCTAAGCGAAGCCGAGTTGGCATCGCTTATGGCTGCCTGCAGCCGCATCTCGCCTGCGACACCTCACCGAGGGCGGTCGTTGGCCACCCTGATCGGATTGCTGGCAAGCACTGGGTTGCGGTCAGGTGAAGCGCTCAGGCTGGACCGCGCCGATGTCGACCTCGCCGGCGACGCATTGACCATTCGGAAGACCAAATTTCGCAAGGATCGTCTCGTTCCAGTTCACGCCACCACGAGGGGCGCCCTTCGCCAGTACGCGCACGACCGCGACGCAGCCTTTTCTACGCCAAAGGATTGCGCCTTCTTTCTGAGCTCGCGCGGCAATCGGCTGTCTTCGCCAGGCCTGCACATCGCTTTCGCAGATATCCGCAAGCTAGCCGGACTCGACGATGGCAAACCGGTCAGACCCCATGATCTCAGACGCAGATTCGCAGTAACCCGGCTCGCTCTCTGGCACCAACAGCGTGCCGATGTGCAGGCATTGTTGCCGTTGCTGGCCACCTATCTTGGCCATGCCTCCTACAGTGACACCGCCTACTATGTCACGGGCACGGCGGATCCGGCGCGGGATGAAAGAGTCCTGCGGATCGTTCGCAAGGTCGTTCGCGGTCTCTGCCATCATCATGGGCTGATTTCGCCGGTTGGCGACGATCAGGTGGTCGCCGATATACCACGGTTTGAAATACCCCCCGCGTTTCAGAACGAGATGGTTGTAGCGCACGCCGAGGCCGATATTCTGGTTTACAGATATAGCCTTGTCGATGATCCGCATATGCATTCCGGCTGGGTCCTCAATTTCTTCGAGCGCACACCCTTCTTTTGCATTGTGTTCCGCTCAAGCGCAGCGCGACGGCTCGCGGAGGTGGAAGCGCTGAGATCTGGATCGGACGCCGCCTAAGGCTTCCGGACATTCCAATCTTCTTTGCCGTCTCATCGCGCGGCGGCGCGAGGCCTTCATACGGCCCAAGATCGCGCCACCATCGGCTTGAAGGCTGCAAGCGCTAAAGCGCTCCTTCACTAACGTTCCGGCCGCAGGCGGTGCATCCGCCTCCTGCGGCGCAAGGGCCTCCGACGAAGGCCGCGATTGGCGCGGCTCCGGACGATGGAGGCGTGATGAGAATCTTCTCGATCACCGAACTCATGCGGATGGCGCGCACCGAGCTCCGCGGTCTTCTGGTGCGCATCACAATCGAGCTGCCAGGCTTTCTGCCAAACTCACCGGAATATGCAAACGCGCACGTGAACCTTCAGAATATCCGCGCAGCAATGTCCCGGAAAAATCTCCGTCTCTCATAATTCGTCGTTGAGAACTCGGCATAGGGGCTTGACTTCTCAAGAACAAATGAAGAACTGTGAATCACAGCCCGCCCAGGAACGGTGTCATATCTCCCGTGTCCCAGGCGAGCACGTAGAGTGCCGATCAACTGGCGACCGCCATCACTCAGGCAATTGGCCCAGCCCTCTACTTTCATTCTGTTCGTCCAACATGACCAACGCAAGCGACAACCCTGAAGAAGAAGCAGTCGGGGAATATCCGACCAGCGCGCCCGATGTGCCGCAAGCTCTGCCGGTCTGGTTGCGCGCTTCCTTGGCGGACCTTGTTGATCTCGACTTCGAGGCGCCGATTGTGGGATCACAATCCGCCGACAGTGACGAACTCGGCCAGCAATTTCGGGCTGCGATAAATAGTGCCGTCCCCGATGGTAGCCCCGAGACACCTGCCGCGCGTGTCTTCAGTATGCTGACATCCGTGATGGGGATGCATCTGAAGGCCAAAGAGCCAAATGAACCTTTCGGTCCGATTGTCGTTTGGGCTGACGGAAGCAGGTCAGCGGCACCTGTCGATTTTCGCGGCGAGCCGCTTGATGTGCTCGCGCAGATGGCGACGCATGCGAAGCATCCGGTGCTGCGGGCACGGCTGGCCGACGTGTGCTGGTTACTCGACCGCAAACGCGTTCAGCTCGGAGCCTCGGCGATTTCGGCCTATGTCGAGATCGTCAAACAGGTTGACGCTGGCACTCTCAAATTTCGCTTTGACAACGAACAAGGCGCGCTTAAGCATGAGGCGTGCGAATTGCTGCGGCGGGCACTCTCCATCGCACGCGGAAGAGGCGTGGACCCAACTGCCGGTGCGGCTGCGCGTGAGCTCGTTGCCGATCTGCGAAAGAGGTCATTTGAGAAAAGGTTACCCATCCCCAGCTTATGGTTCGCCCATCTGGATTTAGATTTTGGAGTCTCCGACCTAGGCGAGATCGGTGCAGGCGTCGAATCCCTCGTTGCTAGCCTGGCCGCGGACACCGACGGCCATACCATCGTCAATCTCTGGCGGCTGGCATCCCGCGCTTTCCATCTGGGCAGACGGGACAGCGATCAGCACCGCTCTCAGTCGGAGGCTGCGGAGCAACTGGCCCGGATGGCCGGACAGCAGCCGCTCGCAATGTTGGCGGCCAGCATGCTGGCGGAAGCTATTGCGGAACTTCATGGCGTTCCTGGCAAAAAGGATCGGCGCAAGGAATTGCGGCATCGCCTCGTCGACGTTCAATCCGGGATTGCCGATGAGATGTCATCGTTCACGCATCCGATCAATCTTGAGGAGATCGTGAAGCTGGTGCAGCAAGAGATGCAGCAGCGGTTCAGTTTGCGTGACAGGCTATTCGTTTTCGCGGCGTTAGAGCGGTCTCCAGATCCTGCTCAGTTGGCAGACGCCGCAGCAAGGTCGATCAGGGAACATCCGCTGTCATCGTTGTTCGCAGCCACGCACCATGACAGCGAGGGCAAGGTCATCCATCGCAGCGATGGTGCCGGATTCGGCGATGGTGAGAACGAGTCTGCAATCAAGCGGCAAATTGCGGAGGACGAACGCGTCCGGCGCCACGTTGTTGCTGTCGGAAAAATCGAGGCCGCTCGGCAGGTCCTCGCCGCCGACCATTACCTCTCGGACGATGTTTTCGTCGCCCTCCTGCTCTACAGCGCGTTTGTCCCGAGAGATGCCGTCGCAACCTACAGCCGCGGTTTCCTGCGGTTCTTCCAAGGCGATTTCCTGAGCAGCCTCTACATCCTGACGCCGTTACTCGAGAATTCTCTGCGCCACGTGCTGAAAGGCCACGGGCATGATGTGACGATTTTCGACGACGCAACGATGACTCAGCAGGATCGAACGATTTCGGCGCTGTTCGAGCAGATGCGGCCGGAGCTGGATTCGATTTTCGGTCCCCCGATCACGACGGATATTGAGAACGTCTTTCTCAAGAAACCGGGCCCTTATCTGAGGCATTCTTTGGCTCACGGCCTGTTACCTGACGGCGCAGCCTTTGGGGCGGACGCGATCTATGCTTGCTGGCTCATCCTTCACCTGTGCATGCTGCCGCTGTTTCCGATAAGAGCTCAACTGGCGCTTCCATACGACTTGACACAAAATGAGGCGGTCGCATCCGTCTCCGACGCAACGTGATGGCTACTATGGCTGCAACGGTCTTCTTCTCCTGGCAAACCGACACGCCAAACGATGCCGGGCGCAATTTTGTGCGAAAGGCACTTGAAGACGCCTGTGCAAAATTGGTTGACGACGGTTCAGTGGACGAAGCCCATCGCGATCTCGGGGTCGATAGTGACACGCAGGGCGTTGCCGGCCAGCCCCCCATAGTCGAAACCATCTTGAAGAAGATAGATGCCGCGAAGGTCTTCGTCGCCG
>Ga0307516_10004115_pt1 | contig 18146 bp, 15 predicted proteins | sample 19_EM_MG_FD_203310 | JGI IMG/M metagenome (GOLD analysis project Ga0307516, IMG submission 203310) | Populus trichocarpa ectomycorrhiza microbial communities from riparian zone in the Pacific Northwest, United States - 19_EM | ecosystem: Host-associated > Plants > Roots > Unclassified | place... | reverse complement strand
GCACACCGATCAGGCCAGCCGAGAGCTTACGGCTTTCTTGGCTGCACGCAGCGTGGCAACGTTGCCGGCGCGCCTGGCCCGTGACCTGGGGCAAGCCCAGCAGCAGCTGACCCGCCTGCCCGAGGAGCGCAAACAAGCCCTGGCCGGCGATCACGACTTCGTGACCTGGTTCGAGCGCTACGAAGCTACCGATCGCAGCTTGATCAGCGCGACGGCCGCCCTGGCGCAGCTGAGCGACGACGGCGAGCTGATGCGCGCCATTTCGGCGCTCGTCGCGACCATGGAGATCAAGGAGCGCTCGAGCCAAGAGCACGCGCTCTTGAGCTACGTGTTCGCCATCAGTGAGTTTCCGCCCGGCACGTTCAAGCAGCTCGTCACGCTGACCACCGAAGAGGCCGACTACATCAGCGTGCTGGAGGTGAACGCCAGCGATCCGGTCACCAAGCGCTTTCGCGGGATTTGGTCGGGGCCCGAACAAGCGCGTTCCGCCAAGCTGCGCAAAGTCGCGCTAGAGGCGGTCGACGACCAATTCGGCGTCGATCCACGCGAGTGGTATCGAGTGCAGGGGCAGAAGGTCCAGCGCCTGCGCAGCCTCGAGGTGGAGCTGAACGACGCCGTCAAGGGCGCTGCGCTGGCCAAGGTCGTGACCGCACAACAGGCGCTGCGCATCGCCTACAGCCTGGGCGGCAGCGTGATCATCGTTTCGGCGCTGCTGGCTGGCTGGCTGGCGGCCACGGTGTCACGTTCGGTCGGCAACCTGTCGCAGGCAGCGAAGCGGGTGCGCGCCGACAAGGACTTCACGGTTAGGGCAGTCAAGACCAGTGACGACGAGCTGGGACAGCTGACCGACGCCTTCAACGAGATGCTCGCCGGCATTCAAGCCCGCGACGACGAGCTCACGAGTCACCGCGGCAACCTCGAGCGGCTGGTGGCCGAGCGCACCGCCGAGCTGCAGCAGAGCAACGAGGCCATGCAGCTGGTGCTCGGCAACGTCGAGCAAGGCTTGGCCATCATCAACCCGAACGGCAACCTGGGCTGGGCGCGTTCGCGGGCCTTCGATGACTGGTTCGGTGTCGGCGACGGAAACGACCACTTGGCTCAGCGCCTGGCCCAGGGAGACCCCTCTCTGCGCGCCTGGCTCGCCCACGGCTGGGAGCAGGTTGCTCACGGTTGGTTCCCCACCGAGGTCGCGCTCGATCAATTGCCGCGGCGCCTGCACGTCAATCAGCGCCACTACCAGCTCGGCTACAAGGCCATGCTGGACGGCGAAAAACTCGAGGGCGTGCTGCTGGTCGTCTCGGACGTGACGGCCGAAATGGCTCAGTTGAAGCGCGACGCCGAGCAGCGCGAGCTGATCAGCACCTTCGAGCACTTGATGCGCGACCGCGGCGGCACGGTCGAGTTTCTTCAGGAGTGCGACGGCCTCGTGACGCATATCTTGCAGGGCGATAAGCGAGACCGACAGAGCATCTTGCGCGCGCTGCACACGCTCAAAGGCAACGCCAGCACCTTCGGGGTAGCGTCCGTGGCCGAGGTCGCGCACCGGCTGGAGACGCAGCTGGCCTCCGGTGTCGGGCTGCCCGGTGCCGCCGAGTTGAGCGCGCTCGCGCAGGCCTGGCGCGCCTTTTCCGAGCGCATGGGACGACTGCTCGGCACCAGCACCGAGCCGGTGATCGAGGTCGCCGTGTCCGAGCTCGAGGCGCTCATGAAGGCAGCCCAGAGCGGGTCGCCGGCCAAGGAGCTTGCGCGAATGCTGGCGCGACTCGAGCTTGAGCGCGCCCCCGTACGGCTGCGACGCATCGGCGACCAAGCGCGCAGCTTGGCGCAACGCTTGGGCAAAGCGTCGCTTGTCGTCGAAGTAGAAGCGCAAGGCGACGTGCGCTTCGAGCGTCAACGCTGGAGCAGCTTTTGGGCGGCGTTCATTCACCCAATCAGAAACGCGCTCGACCACGGCATCGAGTCCGCCGAAGAGCGCGTGGCGGCCGGCAAACCGCCGCACGGCAAGCTGACGATTTCCGTGCGCGGCGACGCTCAGTCGATCACGGTCGAGCTGAGCGATGACGGACACGGCATCGACTTCGAGCGAGTGCGTGCCAAGGCCCAGGCCCGAGGCCTGCCGCACGCGACCGAAGCGCAGCTGATCGAGGCGTTGTTCAGCGAGGGCTTCAGCACCAGCGATCAGACCACCGAGCTCTCCGGGCGTGGCATGGGCATGAGCGCGCTCAAAGAGGCCGCGCGCAGCATGGGCGGCGTGGTGACGCTGCAGAGCAAGCCCGGCCGCGGCACTACGCTACGGGTGCGATTTCCAGCCGCATCCGCCGCGCCCAGCAACGGCTAAACTCGAAGGCCCGCCGTGCTTGCTCCTCTGCTGCTGTCCTTTCAGGTCTCGCTGCTCGCGACCTTGCTCGCGGGCGTACTGGGCGTCGCGCTCGCAGGCGTGCTTGCGCGCCGACGCTTTCCGGGCGCCGAGCTGCTCGACGCCGTCTTGAACGCGCCGCTGGTGTTGCCGCCGACGGTGCTCGGCTACTACCTGCTAATCTTGCTCGGGCGCGAGAGCGCTCTCGGGCGCGGCTACGAAGCACTGACGGGCTCGTCGATCGTATTCACACCCGCTGGCGCCACCTGTGCGGCCGCGCTCGCCGCCCTGCCCTTCGTCGCACGCTCGGCGCGCGCGGCGCTCGAGGCCGTCGAGCCGCGCTTTGCAGAGGCTGCGGCCACGCTCGGCGCGACTCCGCTGCGCGCGTTCCGGCGCGTGCTCTTGCCGCTGGCCTCTCGTGGTATTTGGGCCGGCATCACGCTGGGCTTCGCGCGCTCGCTCGGCGACTTCGGCGTGACGCTGATGGTCGCCGGCAACATTCCCGGCCGCACGCAAACCGCCTCGCTTGCCATCTACGACGCGATTCAAGCCGGCCGCGACGCGCAGGCAGGCGGTCTGGCCGCCGTGCTGAGCGCGCTCGGGGTGCTGGCGCTCTACGCGATCAATAAGCTTTCGCGGCGAGCGATTTCGTAACGCCCTTCAGTCGAGCTTGCCGGGGGGCGCGACGCCGGGCGTGCCCGCCTCGAGCCGGTGCCCGGTGATGAGCCGCGAGCCACGACGGTAGGCGAAGTAGGCCCACGCCCAGTCGAACAGGACGACGACGCGATTGCGAAAGTCGATCAAATAGAAGATGTGCACGGTGAGCCAGGCCATCCAAGCCAGAAAGCCGCTCAGCTGCAGTTTGCCAATCTGTGCGACGGCCCGACTGCGACCGATGGTGGCCATGGAGCCCTTGTCCACGTATTTGAAGCGTTGACGCGGGGCCCCCTGCAAGCTGCGCGAGATTTGCCGCGCCACGAAGCGACCTTGCTGCATCGCGACCGGGCTCACACCGGGCAGACAATGCGCCGCCCCCGCGGGTACGAACGCCGCAGCGTCGCCAATCACGAAAATTTCCGGGTGATCTTTGACGGAGCAGTCCTGCTCGACCAGGGCGCGCCCCTGGCGATCGACGGGCAAGCCCAAGGCCTGGCTCAAGCCAGAGCCACGCACGCCGGCGGCCCACAGCACCGTGGTCGCGGCCAAGCGCTCACTACCGCAGCTCACGCCGCCGGCGTCGATGCCAGTAACGCGCAGGCCGGTGCGGACCTCGACGCCCATCGCCGCCAAGCTCTGCGCGGCGCGCTCGGACAGCTTGGGATCGAACCCGGACAAGATGCGCTCACTGCCTTCGATCAGCACGACGCGCGTGGTATCCGAATGAATCGCCCGAAAGTCGCGAGCAAGCACGAAAGTCGCAAGCTCCGCGATCGCCCCGGCCAGCTCGACTCCGGTCGGTCCGCCGCCAATGACCACGAACGTCAAGTGCCGGCGCTGCACCGTCGGATCGGGCTCGCGCTCCGCGGCTTCGAATGCCACCAGCACGCGACGCCGAATTTCGACCGCGTCGTCCAAGTCTTTCAGCCCCGGCGCGACGCGCGCCCAGTCGTCGTGCCCGAAGTAGGTGTTTTCGGCGCCCGTCGCCACGACCAAGTAGTCGTAATCGAGCGGCAAGGCTTCGCGGGTCTGCACGCGCTGGGCGGCCAGGTCGACGCCCGTGACCTCGGCCAGGAGCACGCGCGCGTTCGCTTGGCGACTGAGCACCGAACGGATCGGCACGGCGATGTCGCCCGGAGCGAGCCCGGCCATCGCAACCTGGTACAGCAGCGGCTGAAACAAGTGATGATTGGAGCGATCAACGAGCGTGATTTGAACGCGCTCGCGCGCCAGCGCCCGCGCCACCGACAGCCCGCCGAATCCGCCGCCGATGATTACCACACGTCGCTTCAGCATGCGTTCGGTTTAGACGCGCCGCGCGTCTGGCGACAGAGAAAAGCCGCGCCGGCAAAGGAAACGCCAACCGAGCCCAAGCCTGAAGCCGCTTCGTTGTCGAAAGAGGCATGGCAGGCATTTCGGTCGGCGCGGGCAGGTCGGGCAGGCGCGCACTGGATCAGGCGTTACCCCTCGTCCCGTTCATCGACTTCATGGTGTGTTTGATCGCTTTTCTGATGCTCACTGCGGCCTGGACACGGCTGTCGCGCATCAACGCCACCGGCCAGGCACCGGGCGCCGAGCTGGGTCCCTCGGTCGTGCCGTGCGAAGCGTCACGGGCTGCCTCTGTTCTGAGCGCTCGTAGCGAAAACCAGCCCCGCCTCCCCGCCTGACCTGAAACTCAGGCGGCCAACAGCGGCGAGTTTCACCCCTGAAGAATCCGCGACCAACGCGGGGCTCAACTAGGAAGAAATTCGCGGGGCTGAGCCCCTCGCGCGTCTCGAAAATCACTTCGGGTCCGAAGTGATTTTCGAAGCTCCAAGACCCCCAACTGGGCAGAGCACGTGGACTCGCCGTCCGTTTCATCGCATCAGAGCGGCGGGCCTCCCGCCATCAGTGACTCCCCGTGAAATCTCAGAGAACTCGAGACGAGCGACCGGAAAGCGCACGAAGCGCGTTCAACTGGTGCCCGTACGGCTTTGCCTGGAGACGACACGGAAGTTTCTGCGATGCGAGCTGCGAGGTGGCAGCCCTTTTTCAACGCCCTGTTAGCGCTTCGCGCGGATCTTGCTCATGGCCAGCTCGCTGAGGGCCGTGATGGTCAGGGACGGATTGACGCCGAGGTTGGCGGAGATGGCCGAGCCGTCGCACACGTAGAGCCCGGGGTAGTTGAAGACTTGGTGATCGGGGCCGATGACGCCGTCGGCGGCGCTCGCCCCCATGCAGCAGCCGCCGAGAATGTGCGCGGTGGTGGGCGCGTCGAGCAGCGCCTCGTTGATGGCGCCGATGGCGATGCCACTGGTCTTTTCGGCGACTCGGCGCGCGACCAAATTCGCGGCAGGAATGTAGGTAGGCGGCCGGGTTTGCCCCTCGGGTAGCTCGCTCACCAGCCGCTGCCCGAAAGGCCACCACCAGGGCCTTTGGAGCTTGAGCCGCAGGTGATTGTCGAGCGGCTGCATCACCAGCAAAATCACGGTGCGCTTCGCCCAGCCCCAGGGCACCTGGGTGCGCAAAAAATCGAGCGGATGGCGCACCACCTCGCCCACGAAGCGCAGCAAGCGCCGCCAAGGGCCGCCCACTCCGTCGACCATCAGCGCGCCGAGCCGACCCATCGCGTCTTGCCCGTCTCCGTAGCGAACGAGCTCGACGTGCGTGTGCGGCTCCGGATAAAAACCGCTAGTGATCGCGATACCGCGCGAGTTGTCGGCGTCCGAACGGCGCGACACGGCGCCAACGATGGCTTCCGAGTTGGTGCGCACGTAGTCGCCGAGCCGCTCGCTCAGCGCCGGGAGCAGGCCACGGCGCTTGCAGTCGAGCAGCAGCTGCACGGTACCGAGCACGCCTCCTGCCAGTACGACCTTCTTGGCGCGCAACGGTCGCCCGCGGCGTCCAAACGGTCCGGTGCGCCGCGTCGTGACCTCGTAGCCGCCGTCCGCGTGTGGCGAGATACCCGTCACCGTCGTGAGCGGCTGCACGAGCGCGCCGCGCTTTTCAGCCAAATAGAGGTAATTTTTATCGAGCGTGTTCTTGGCGCCGTAGTTGCAGCCGACCATGCAACCGCCGCAGTACACGCAGCCGACGCGGTCGGGTCCTTCGCCGTCGAAGAACGGATCGGTCACGGTCTTGCCCGGCTCGCCAAAATACACCGCCACGTCCGGTTGATGAAACGTATCCCCTACCCCAAGCTCCTCGGCAACCTCGCGCAGCGTTTGATCACCGGGGCCCAAGAAGCGCGAGGGCGTGGCGCCCAGCATGCGCCGGGCTTCGGCGTAGTGGGGCGCGAGCTCCAGCTTCCAATTGTCGAGCCCGGCCCAGCGCGGATCGCGAAAAAATGCCGCCGGCGGCTCGAGCAGTGTGTTCGCGTACACCAGCGAGCCGCCGCCGACGCCCGCGCCGGACAGCACCAGCACGTTCTTCAGCAGCGTGATGCGCTGAATGCCGTAGAAGCCGAGCTGTGGCAGCCACAGAAACTTATGTAGCAGCCAGTTGGTCTTCGGAAATTCGCCGGTCTGCCAGCGCCGTCCCGCTTCGAGCAGCAAGACCCGATAGCCCTTCTCGACGAGCCTGAGCGCGCTGACCGACCCGCCGAAGCCGCTGCCGACGATCAGGAAATCCGCATCGAAGTCGTCGTCCTGCAGCGAGGCCTGCGAGCCCGCTCGAGCGGCTTCGCGCGGCTCCAAGCTCACGTGAACATCATCTTTTCGCGACTCCACGTTAGAAACTCGCCGTCGAATTCTTGCTCGAGCTCGGCGCTGCCGCTCTGGGTGCGGAAGCGTTGGCTCTGAAACAAGTCGTCGAGCTTCTTTTTCAAACCTTCGGCAGGCGTGGCCACGTATTTGGTGGCGATGGTGCGGACCGTCATCGTGACGTCTTTCGGCCCCACCTCCACGATGCTGTAGCCGTTGCTCGACAGCTCTTGGTAGGCCAAATGAGGATTGGGCCGGCGCGTGGTGTCGGCCAGCAAGAACGGCAACAGCTGCACCAGCGCCTGCACGTTCATCGGCACGCCGCTGTCTTGTCCCAAGCTACTGGCGATGCTGTCGAGCCAGGTATTGGACGTGGCGCTGCCGGTCGTAAGCTCGACGACGCGCGTGTCTTCGTCACCCTCGACGAACGGTGTGCCGGCGAAATAGCAATGCAAGTCGCCGGACAGAATGAGCACGTTACCGGCGTTGGACAGCTCCTTGAGCAAGGCCCGGCGTTCGTTCGGAAATCCGTCCCAATCTTCGGCTGAAATGCTGACCCGCGTGCGCAGATCCACCGGCGCATCCATCACGCCCGTGAGATCGATGTGGCGCGACTGAAATGCCACCTCGCTGGCCCAGATTTTGAAGGTGCGGCTCGAATCGTGCACGGTCTGCAGGAACCAATCGCGCTGGGTCCGCCCGAGCAGATTTTCGCTCTGATGCTCGCTTGCTTGCCAGAGCTTCTGCGCCAGCGCCTCGAACGGTCCGACGGCGACAACGTAGCGCGAGCCGATGCGCGAGAATTGCGCGGACTTGCCGAGCGAATGGTAGGCGTAGCCGCGCGCGAGCGAGGCGTCCGTGAGGTCGATGGGCTCGGGCAGCCTGCTGCCGTTCAGCAGAGCGAGCGCGTCGTTGATCCAGACCGCGCTGAAGTTACCCGTGAGCGAGTCGGCGGTGACGCCTAGCGCGGCAGCGTTGTCGGCGAGCGCCTGCTGGTACGCGCCGTCGGCAAAAGAATCGATCGCGACGTACGGGATGAGATCGGTCGGCGGCGTGTCGAAGTTGCTGGCGACCTCGTCGGCGCTCAGAAATACCGCGCCGGGTGCTGCGTCTTCCGGTACCAAGTGATCCGGGCGAAAGCGTCGCAAATCTGTGACGACGAGCTCGAGGTGCTGGCCGAATACGAAGCTGCGATAAATCGTAAAATTGTCCGGAAATTTGCCGGTTTTGTCGAGTTTCTGCGTAGGCTGGGCGTTGAAATCGACCGGCATGTATTCGAACCACGCCTGATCGGCCGCTGCGCGCCGCTCGGGCTCGGTCTCGTCGGCTTGGCCGTCGAGATACGTTGCTACGTCGCCGTGCGAGTCGTCGGAGAATTCGTGATCGTCCCAGATCGCGATGATCGGATGCCGCTCGTGTAGCGCCTGCAGCGCCGGATCGCTGCGGTACTGCTTGTACAGATCGCGGTAGTTCGAGAGCGACTGCGCCGCGGCGAAGGTGGCGTCGCCGCTGCCCAGCTGCAGGGCTTCTTCGGGTGCGCTGAAGACGATCTTGCGATCGTCGCTGCTCGACTGGAACGACGGGTCGCCCGTGGTTTCGTAAATGTAGTCGCCGAGGTGGAGCACGAAATCGACGTCTTGCTCGGAGATGTGCTGCAGCACGTGAAAATATTTGCCGACGTAGTCTTGGCAACAAACCACGGCGAATTTGACGGGTGCTACCGAGTCTCCGGCGGGAGCCGTGCGGGTGCGACCGATGCGCGAGCGTGCGATGCCGGAGTCCGCCTGGTAACTGAAGCGGTAGTAGTACGTCGTGTCCGGATCGAGACCGCCGACCCGCACGCCCAAGCAGTGATCCGCCGCGGCTGTCGTGAACATGAACTCGGCGTCGGCCTGCAGGCTCAGCGGCTGCGACATGGCCTCGTCGAACGCCATGCTCAGGCTGACCTGCAAGTCCTCGCTCGGCCGCGCCGCGTCCTCGACCCGCACCCACAGCACGATGCTGGCCGTGTAGGCGCCGCTGGCCGTGTCGAGCTCGGAGCGCGGATCTCCGGACATGACCGATTGCGGAAAGTATTGGGCGCTCTCTTCGTCCGAGAGCGGTGAAGGAGCAACGGCTTGGCGGTAACAAGCCGTGGGCAGTGCACCCACGGCCAGCACGGACAACTTGAGAAGATCCCGACGCCGGGGCAGCTGACGCATCGGCAGCAGCTTACCTCATGATCTTGACGTTGAAGTCAGCGGTTCCGAGCGCGCCGTAGAGCCTGACCCAGAGCGCCAAATAGCTTTCCAAACCGCGCGCTTTGGAGATGTCGCCCAGATCGACCACGCTTTGCCAACCGAACCAATCTTTCAGAATTTTGGTGACCTCGGCCTTGGCCTCGGCGTCGTTGCCGCAGATCAACGCGTCGTGATTCCCCCCCGCGACGCGCTTGGCGTCGACCATCAGGGAAGCCGTGACGGTATTGAGCGCCTTGACGACCTTGCTGTCTGGCAAGGCGCGCTGCGCCTGCTCGCCCAGCGAGTCGGTGTTGCCGGTGAAGAGGGTGGGCGGCGGGCCCTTCGAAAAGTCGAGCGGGTTGGCGATGTCGATCACGACTTTGCCCCGAAGCGCGGCCGCGGCAGCCTCGAGCGCGGGAAGCGAACCGAAGCCCGACGTGCAGTTGAAGGCCAGCGCCCCAAAATCGGCAGCGTCAGCGAAGGTGCCGAGCGAGGCCTTTTCGCCAGCTTGCTTGACCCAAGCCAAACCCTTTTCGTGGCTCGCGCTGCGCGAGCCCATCTTCACCTCGTGCCCGAGCTGCACGAGCTTGTTGCCAATGGTCGTCCCTACGCTACCGGTCCCGAAAACTGCGATTTTCATGTTGTCCTGGACTTCCGAGCCTAAAGCTCTCATCACCGAAGCGGAAGGGCCCGGGCCCCTCGGACTGACCCGCGGGCTCGCCCAACGAGCGTCAAGGGGGGTGCAGGTGTCCGCGCTCAGCGGAATGTATTGACGGGCGGCGCGCACCTACGGCAAGCCTCCGCCATGCGTTTTCCCCAGGTCGTCTTTTGCGTCAGCGTCAGCCTTCTGAGCTCGCTGGCTTGCTCCAAGCAGCCTCCGCCGCTCACGGCGCCCTCCGGCGAGCAGCCGAGCTACGCCGAGCAGTATCCGGCTCAGCTGAACACGCTGCGCACGCGTTTCGCCGCCGACGAGGCCAAAGTGCAGGCCGCGCTGCCCCAGCTCGAGCCCGCCGCGCAAAAGCTCGGCAACGCCGATCCCGCAACGGTCAAACAGCTGTTCGAGCTGGCTGATGCCGACGGCAAGTCGAGCGCCTACGCCGACCAGGCGCTCGAAGCCGAGACGGTGTCGCGCTTCTGGGACGAAGAGAAGCAGCCGCTACACCAGAAAATCGGCGGCGCCGTCAGCTACGCCGGCAAGCAAAAAGAGTGCTCGAAAGAGTGCGGCGATGACTTGGGCGGCGTGGCCGCGGGCGCCTCGGATCGCGCGGTCGAGAAGCAGCTCGAAGAACGTCAAGCGCGCGTCGGCGAGCTGCACCGCTTCGTCGAAGATCACGAAGACGAGCTGGGCAAGCCAAACACCGACGCCGCCGAGAAGCAGGCTAGCGCGCTCGCAGAGCTCAGTCACCTCACGCACGTGCGGCTCGAGCTGTACCGTCGCGAGCTGGAAGGCACGCTCAGCGAAGCCAGCGACGTGCGTTCGACGCTCGAGCGCACCACGAAAGAGAGCGACGCCGTGCTCGCCGACGCCAAGGCCTCCAAGAGCAAAAAGGCGCTGGCCGAAAAACGCAAAGCCAGCGCCGCCGCCGCCAGCGCCGCGCTCGACAGCGAGGTCGACCAAGGCAAACGCGCGCTGGCCGACATGGAGCAACGCGAGAAGAAGCTGGTCAGCGACTACGACCAGGCGTTCGACGCCCACAAGGCGTCGCTGGACCAGAAGGCGAAGAAGTAGAGCTTTTTAGCAGCGGTCCCGCGTCGGGCTGAAGCTCGAGCACGAGCCCGTGCACGAACGCGCTGTCAGCGCCGACCCAGCGCCAGAAATATTCCGTGAACGCGCTCACACCGACGCGCGCGTGCGGCAACTTCCACCAAAGTCCCAGGCCCACGCGCGGCGAAAACAAGCCGAAGCTGAAGCCGTGCCCGACGTCCAAGTGCAAAAGCGTGAAGCCGACTCGCGCCATCGGTTCTAATGGACCCAGGCGCGGACCAGCCTCCCATTGGTAGCGGCGTAGGCTGAGACTGACAGCGTCGTGCGGCACGACGCGCAGCTCGCTGTCCTCCATCAGCCCCGCGGCGAACGCGCCGCGTAAGGTCGTGATACTTTCGCCGACCGCCAGCGAATAACCCAGATTTTCACGAGCTTGCGGCAGTGGACGAAAGCCCACGACGCCGAGGCTCAATACGTCGGCGTGGCGCGCCGTGAGCGGATTGAGCAGCACCCACGACGCAAAGCTCGGCGCCTGGGCCGGTTTCTGTGACGTCTTCGCGGGCGCCGCCAACACCGGAATTGGCGGCTCGGGCGGTTGATCGGAAGCCAATGCCTCGTCTATACCACCCGCACCGAAGGCGCGCGTGCCGCCTTGCGATAGAGGAGAACCTTACGTGAAAATCAAACTGGTAACTTTGGCGTTGGCGCTCGTGGCTCTCGACGGTTGTGCATTTGCCTCCGGCGGCAACGCAGCGGCGCTCGGCACCATCTACTCCGGCTACAAGTCGCCAGGCCAAGTTGGCACCGGCGCTGACACCAAGACGGGCGAAGCCTGCATCAGCTCGATCCTCGGCTTGGTGGCCACGGGCGACGCCTCGATCGAAGCCGCCAAGAAGGCCGGCGGCATCAGCCAGGTCTCGCACATCGATCACGAACAGTTTTCGGTGGTCGGCGTGTACGCGACGAGCTGCACCATCGTTCACGGTTCGTGAGCCGACGCCAGCAGAGTGGGCGCTGCCGAGCAGCGCCCAAGGCGTCGCGCGCGGAACTGCGCTAAGCCTCGGCCATGCGCAGCATGACGCCACCTGGCGCCCCGGGGCGCTGCCTGCGCTGCCTCTTGCTCATGGACTATTGCGTGTGTGAGCTGGTCGGCGTCCCGCGCGAGAGCCGTCCGCAAATCTTGATCGTGCGACACCAGTGGGAGGCGTTCAAGAGCACCGGCACGGCGCGCTTGGCGGGCCTCGCACTGTCGAATCTGCGCATCGTGGACATGGCCGCCGAAAATCCGCAGCCCGTGCGCGATGAGCTGCGCGCGCTGAGCGATGCCTGGCTACTCTATCCTGACGGCGGCACAGCGGCAGCGACGCGAGCGTCGACGCCCCAAACCCTGGTCGTGCTCGACGGCACCTGGCGGCAGACCCGCAAGATGCTGCGGCGCTTGCCCGAGCTTTGGCGGTTCCCGCGCTTCTCGCTATCGCCCGGCGTCGCTAGCCACAGCGAGCGCGATCGCCTGCGCGAAGCGCCACGCCCTGGGGCACGCTCGACGCTCGAGTCGATCGCCGACGCACTCGGCGAGCTCGATTCGCCCGAGGCGGGTCAGCGCCTACTCGACCTGCACAGATGTTTCGTCGAGCGAACACGCCACTCCCGCGGCCAACGTCGCGTATAACGCAGGGCGTTGAGCACCGGCCGGCGGGGCGTCCTGGCACTGCAAATCCCTTTCGTAAACGTATTTTAGGGCCACGCTGCCTGACGAAATGGCCATGCGGTGACTCTGAGGGGGTCGACGGGTCTATCGGCCCGTTCGGCACTATTTGTCCGCCCGCCTCCGGGCGGCCTTGAGGAAGAGGTCACTTCATGGTCCCCGCACGTTTGCCCACCAAGTCCCCCGGTTCAGTTCGACGCCTCTATTACGGCGCTCTCATTGCCGCAGTCGTCGGCCTCATGGCAGCAGTGGGCTGCGGCGGCAGCAGTGACTCCGGCAACGGCGCAACCGGGGGCTCCTCTACTACGGGCGGCACGAGCAACACGGCGGGCACCAACAACAATACTTCGGGAACCACAAACTCGACGGCGGGCACTGACGCCAACGGCGCGGGCACTGCCAACATGCCGGGCACGGCGGGCGCAGACACCGGCCCCGGTGCCGGCGGTGCGGGTCCCGGCGCGGGCGGCGCAGGTCCAGGAGCTGGTGGTGACGCGACCGCCGGAGCCGGTGGCGCTGGCGGTGCTGGCGGCCCGCAGCCCATGTGCGGCGGAACCAATCAGGCTTGCTGTGCCGGCGACGTCTGCGACGGCGGCGGCTGTTGCGTCAACAACCGCTGCGTAGCGGCTGCCGCGAGCTGCGGCCAGAACCGCGGCACGTGCACGGCTGGCGCCTGCGCCAATTGCGGCGCCGATGGCCAAGCCTGTTGCGGCGCGAATTGCTCTGCGGGCTTCGTTTGCGGCTTCGGCCAAGGCGCCATGTGCGAAGCCTGCGGCACGGACGGTCTGCGCTGCTGCGCGGATCGCACTTGCAGCGCCGGCACCTGCGTCGGCGGGAACAACAACACCTGTGAGACGGCCTGCGGTGCACCGACTCAGAACTGCTGCGCCAACAACCAATGTGCTGCGGGCGCTCGCTGCGCGAACGGCAAGTGCGAAGCTTGCGGCGGTGACGGGCAAGCCTGCTGCGGTGGCGGCGCCGCCGCGTGCCAGACGGGCTTCGGCTGCGAGAACAACGTATGCGCCGCCTGCGGTACCGAAGGCAAAGCCTGCTGCCCCGGCGGCATCGGCAACGACGGTTGTCCGGGCGCGCTGCGCTGCGACCAAAACGTGTGCGCCGCTTGCGGCGAGAACGGCCAGAACTGCTGCACGCAAGGCCGCGCTTGCACGGCTAGCAACAATTGCCCCGCGGGCGGCAAGTGTGGGGCCGTGGTCGCCAATTGCGGTGGGCTGAACCAGGTGTGTTGCCTGAACGGCACCATGGTGAGCTGCACCGGCACGCTGATGTGCAACGCGCAATTCAGGTGCGCCGCCCCGTGATTCGCTTCCGATACGTAACCTAGACAAACGCTACGACACCCCACCCCCCGAAAACCCGCCTGTCGTCCCCCTACGACAGGCGGGTTTTCACTATTTGGAGGTCGTGGGACCAACGTAGAGCGCCGAGGGCCGGATCAAGCGACCATTGCGGCGCTGCTCCGCGTAGTGCGCGGCGTAACCGGCGCAGCGCGCGCAGGCGAAAATCGCGGTGAACGCGCCACGCGGAATGTCCAGCGCCTCGAGCAAGAGCGCCGTGTAAAACTCGACGTTGGCTCGCAGCGCGCGCTCCGGATACTTCTGCGCCAGCTCCGCCTCGGCCGCCGCCTCGACGGCGCGTGCCAGCGCCAAACGCGCGCTCGTGCCCGCTCCATTTTGATACGCGCTCAAAGCCCGCTCCAGCACGAAGGCGCGCGGATCACGCACGCGGTACACGCGGTGCCCCATACCCATGATGCGCCGCCCAGCTGTGAGCTCCGCGCGCACGAACTGAAGGGCGCGCGCCGGCGAGCCCACCGCGTCGAGCATGTCGAGCACCGGACCCGGGGCGCCGCCGTGCAGCGGCCCCGAAAGCGTGGCCACGCCCGACACCACGGCCGCGGCCAAATCGGCGCCCGTCGAAGCCGTCACACGCGCCGCGAAGGTCGAGGCATTGAAGCCGTGCTCGGCTACCGTCACCAAATACGCATCCAAAAGCTGCGCGGCGCCGGCCGTCACGTCGCCGCCGCTCAGCAACCTCAACAAATCGTGGGCATGGGGTAGGCCCGGTTCGGGGGCGGGCAGCTGCCCGCCTCGCTCTCGCCGAATCCAGGCGGCGCTGGCCACGGCAGCCATGCCGAGCACATCGTACGCCGTGGCGTCAGCGCCCAGCAACGACAGCGCGCTGCGCAGCGTCGTCATCGCGTCGGGCGCGGCCACCGCCGCGAAGCGCGGCCAGAGCCGGGCGTGGGCTCGAACGCGCGCGTCGCCCAGCTCTGCTTGAACGTCCGCGCGTCGCGGCGGCTCCGGCACGGCGCCTTCGAGCAGCAAGCCGAGCATGGCCTCGAACGGCACCTCAGACACCAGCGACTCGATGCTGCGACCGCGCACGAGAAGCCGCCCGCGGTCGCCGTCGACGCACGAAAGCTCTGTCGTGGCCACCAAGACGCCCGCCAAACCTTCGAACACCTGAGGAGCTGTCATGGCTCACACATTGATTCAATCAACGTTACGATCAATATTGATTCGACAATGCAGTCAACGGCCGCCGCCCCCAGCCTAAGCGCGCGTGAAGCCGCCGCATTTCTGGGCGTGAAGCCAGAGACGCTCTACGCCTACGCCAGCCGCGGCCTCTTGCGCCGAGTGGGTACGGGCAAACGCCGTCGCTACCTGGTCGAAGACTTGGAGCGGCTGCAAACCAGACAGCGTGCCCGCTCTGGCCACGGTCCGGTGGCGGCCGCGGCGCTGTCGTTCGGCGAGCCGGTGCTCGACACGCGCATCACGGGCATCGACGCGCGCGGCCCGCGCTACCGTGGGCGCCCGGCGGTCGAGCTGGCGCTGGCAGGCGCCAAGTTCGAAAGCGTGGCCGAGCTTCTGTGGTCAGGCGAGCTACCTGCAGCAGCTCCGATTTGGCAGCCGCTGCCGGCGCTGGCCTGCGGCTTGGGCCCCGAGCGCACGTCGCTCGAAGGGTTACTGCTAGCGCTCCCCGCGCTGGCGGCCGCCGCACCCGAGCGACTTTCGCGCGCCCCAGGCGTCGAGCTCGCGCTGTCGCGGCAACTGATCCGCAGCCTGGCAGAGCTTTTGTTGGCGCCACGCCTGCGGCGCAAGGCCAAAAGTATCGCCGAGCTCTTGGCGCCGAGCACCCAAGGCTCTCGCGACAGCGCCGCCGCGGCGCTCGATCTCGCGCTCGTGCTGCTGGCCGATCACGAGCTCAACGCTTCGAGCTTCGCTGCGCGCATCGCGGCGTCGACCGACGCTTCGCTGTTCGGCTGCATCACCGCCGCGCTCGCCACGCTCACAGGCCCACGTCACGGCGGCGCCTGCGATCGGGTCGAGGCGCTGCTCGACGAAGCCGCTAGCCTGCCCCGCCCCGGCGACGTCATCGAGCGGCGCACTCGCCGCGGCGACATCGTGCCCGGCTTTGGTCACCCGCTCTACCCGCAAGGCGATCCGCGCGCGCCTCCGCTCCTAGCGCGCGCGCGTTCGCTTACCAAGCGCGAGTCGGAAGCGCAAAAACGCCTCGAGCCGGCGCTCGCGCTAGCAAAGATCATGGCGGGGCAAGGCTTGCCTGCGACCGTAGACTTTGGCCTCGTGGCGCTGACCCGCGCCCTGGGCATGAAGCCTGGCTCGGCCGCGCGCCTATTCGCCCTCGGTCGCAGCGCTGGCTGGGTAGCTCACGTGCTCGAGCAGCGCGGCTCAGAAGCGGTGCTGCGGCCGCGCGCTCGCTACGTCGGCGCTTGAGCCGATTTTGCGGACCTGCGACACTGAGAGAATCATGCGTTCCCTCTGGCTGTGCCCTGCCCTCGGTGCCGTATTCTTGGTCGGCTGCAGCAGCGGCAGCAGCGACAGCACCATGGGCCACGCGGGAGCGAGCGCCACGGCAGGCAACGCGACCGGTGGCAGCGCGAGCGGCGGCACGGCGAGCGGCAGCAACGCCGTCGGCGGCGAAACAGTCGGTGGCAACACCGTCAGCGGCGGCGCAACAGGCGGAAGCGCACCGGCCGGCGGAACAGCTCAGGGCGGCACGGCAAACCTGCCGCCAGGCGGCGCCTCGTCAATGTCCGGCGCTGGCAGCGGCGGCAGCGCCGGAACCGGCGGCACAGCGGTTGGCTGCCCCACCAGCACGCCGATGGCGCCGCCCATGCTCACCGCATGCCCGGCCAGCGCCGGCAACACCCCGCCCGACACGGCGCTAACAGCGGTCAACGATCTTCGCGCCCACATGGGCCTTTCATGCATGACGCTCGTGACCGCGATCAACACGTCGGCTCAAAAGCACTGCGACTACTACCAGCAGAACATGGCCGACCAAGTCTGCACCGCCAACGCGCACGTCGAGGTCGCCAGTTGCGCGGGCTTCGTGGCGGCCAACTTCAACGACCGCATGACCGCCGCCGGCTACCAGGGCTCACCACGCTCGGAGGTCATGGCCTTCAGCGGCAACCCAGCCAGCGCCATCGCCCAATGGATCAACAGCGTGTACCACCGCACGCCCCTGCTCAGCCCATGGATCCGCGAGATGGGCTACGGCATGACCGCCGCTTGCGACACCATCGACATGGGTCTCGGCACCAAAACGCCCGACGATGCGACGGCTGTCTACCCGTATCCAGGGCAAACCGGCTTGCCGCTGAATTTCGACGGTAGCCACGAAGGCCCGACGCCCCCGGCGCCGCCGAGCGGCTGGCCCAGCGCCTCGCCGGTGCACCTGTACGTCAAAAACTACACGGTTACGACGCACGACATTTTCGTGAACGGCACCTGCACTTCCCTGCCGCACCAGTGGCTGCCCGACAAAGAGCAGTACATCCTCTATCCGGACAAGCCGTTCGCCAAGGCCACGGAGTATCGCGTCGTCATCGCCGGCACCAAGGCCGGCCAACCCCTGACCTTCGACTGGACCTTCACGACCAAGAGCTGACGCGCGCTGCGCACAGGCGGCGTCAGTAGTGCGGCGGCTTCTCGTTCGGCATGTCGCGGCGTGACAGCTCGCTGCCGAACAGGCGTTCGAGCTCGGCGATGCGACGCTTCAGGTCGGCAGCTTGGCGATTCAGCTCAATCACCACGTCGTTCAGCTCAGCGATGGTCTTGTCCTGATAGGCGACCTTTTCTTCGAGCCCAAGGAGCCGTGCATCTTGCCCAGACATGGCGCAGACCTTAATGCCGCGTTCCCGTAGCCGCGAGCACCCGTTCGATTGCTCCTGAAACTTTTTCGCAAAATCGTAGGAATTTCCAAAAATAAAGGCGTTTTCTGCTGATTTGGGTGGTGCGTGGAGAGCGGCGCCAAGTCATGCTGGGCGCGGCTTTCCGTCATGTCACTCGCCAACGTCTTGCGCTCGTCACTCGTTTTGGGGCTGGTCATCGCCAACGCTTGCGGCGGTACGCCCGCCGCAGAGAGCGCCGAGCGCGACGCCGCAGCAGCGCGTGCTCGGGCGGCTGCTCCGAAAGACGAGCTGACGGCGAACGAGATCGTCATCAAGTTACGCGGCAACGAGACGGATATTCGCCGTTGCTTCTTCGCCAATCCGAGCGCGCGCGGCAGCCTCTCGTTGTCGTGGAACGTGAACGCCGACGGCCGCATCGAGCACCTGAAGCGCGAACGCTCCACGCTCACCGACGCGCGCATCGAGCAATGCCTGGGCGAAAAGCTGTACGACGTGCGTTTCGATGCCCGCGAGCGGCCAGCGCACGCGCGCTGGACGTTCGTGTTTCGTCTAGTCGAGCCCGTCAAAGATCGCGCCGGCCGCATCAAAAAATCGAGCAAGCGCGAGCGCGACCGCGCCGAGGACGCTGATCGCGGCGTCGAGCTG
>Ga0307516_10004114_pt1 | contig 18147 bp, 21 predicted proteins | sample 19_EM_MG_FD_203310 | JGI IMG/M metagenome (GOLD analysis project Ga0307516, IMG submission 203310) | Populus trichocarpa ectomycorrhiza microbial communities from riparian zone in the Pacific Northwest, United States - 19_EM | ecosystem: Host-associated > Plants > Roots > Unclassified | place... | reverse complement strand
GTCAGACCACAGGCATTGTTATCATCGGGCCCTACGAACATGACATTCATTGCCAGAGAACAATAGCCCAGAGGGTCATAGGTTCTCACCCTGCGCACACAATGGCAGCGCAATAGCGGCTAGTTGTCTGCAGCGTCATAGACACACAATACAACAGCGCTCAGGTAAAGCAGAGCATCGTCTAGCACAGTGCAGCCACAAAGGCGCAATAGAGTGCAGACTAGGGTATCCTGCAGTGCAGCCATAAAGGGGCGCAAGTGTTGAGCATGAATGCAGTACAACTGGTCATTCAGCATAGGGGTTGTCAACACAGTAGTCGCCACTAGGTAGGCGCATGGTGACCATAGGGAAACAGTAAACTGTTATCTATGGGCGTGAGGAGCTAGGTTACCCGGGCTCATAACCTGTTGAGCAGATGCGAGGTCAGCGCCAGACAGGACGCAATGACTTACCTGATAGGGTGAGAAGGTTGCTTAATGGATGGTGAGAGTAGAGAGCAAGAAGTGTTAGATCATATTCACACACCCTATGTGGTATATATACAAACATGGGAGTGACGTTCACACGTTACTGATGTGTGACATATGATCACGTGACTATCTACTAGCTGCCCTCTAACGGCGCTATTACACAATGCAGCCGTAAGGCGCATGCCATAAAAGCGGGTCGAACTTCCTGAGTTCAACAGGTGCTGACCTCACGTCTGCTCGACAAGGACTTTGTTCTGTTGTCTGGCATTTACTTGAGAAGGAGAATCTCAACAGTCATTTCAGGGAGAGTTTTAGTACCAGAGTGTCAGCACAATTCTCCACCGCTCGTGAAGAACGGAACCCAGCTGCGTGCAACATTGGGATTGGACATCGAGGCAAGCCTCCGGGCTATTCGTCACCAAGCTACGACCACAAGCTTCCGTTTTCCAGTTTCTCGAGAGCCAATCCAGGGCCCGGCGACGGAGCAGAGGGGCCTACGGACGGGTGGAAGCTCGACACCGCCAATAATATCCGCACGGGTGGTCTTGCGGAGATCTGTGACTGATCGAAAAGGTCTCCCACGAACACATACACCTCCCACGGAGAAGTGTGGGTCTCGAGATCCCGCTCGTGTAATTGAGTTGTGGGGACGGGAGTTGGGCGTCTCCGCCACCGTTCCGCTTACGTGATGAATCTCCAACTCCTAAACGCCTTGACTTCAAACTAAACTTAAATTTCGACACATCCTGCGATCAGGTGGGCCCTCCCATACGGCGGGAACACTCCTCTCGAATCTGGGACCAACGATTCTGCCGTCGCCCTACCATCACGGGAACCACCTACTAACCGCGTCGAGGTCGCGGGTGGTGTTCTTACTGCGTCCAGAAGGGATTTGCAAGCGACCACTGGCATCATCCGCTATGGCACGCTCGAGAGACGACTGCACCCCCTCGCGACAGCGCCCCCGTGGGTGGGCGAAAACCCGCGATCGCCTCCCCCGCGAGGTCCAGGCGGTATTAAGCTCCCCAGAACTCGTCGTTTCATAGCGTGTTCGCTGATAAACCTCCCCAGTTGGGGTGGCAACAGTTTCTCCGACGGTCGTAAACACGTTAGAGGTGAGTATACTTGCCACAGTTCTGGCTTCCGTCTACCCCTTGCATAGGACTCCACCGGTCGCTGGTTTGGGTAGGTGGCAGTGGGTGCGGGGATCGAGTATTGCAAGGAAGGACGATAAGCCTTGGGACAGCTTCGACAGGAAAGGGGGACGGGCAATCAGAGGATCGTTAAGTCCCGTACGAATACACCCCCACTCGGAGTGACCAGGACACTGACTTTGAGCAAATAGAACGTTGCCCGTGTTCCCTCCCTTCCCAGTTCTCCTTCGCATCCGGCCTCGTTTCCAGCGGCACCTGACTCTACTGGCCTCCCTGCGACATCTTGTCGGTGAGGTGGGCAGGGGGAAGTTCAGCGTATTCCCGCTCAACTCTGACCCCATAAGGGCACTGGCGGGGAAGTCGGTCAGATTTTCGCCCAAAATCCTGCTAATTGAGCACACTTCTTTATACGGGTTTGTCCCCTGAGGCCTGAGCACTGCAAGCTTTCCGAATGTCACGTATACTGTGACACAAAGACCTGCTGGCATTTGTGGGCAATGGCCCAACAGGCTAACCGAATTCGTTACCTTACATAAATCCGCAAATCCGAATGCCTGCCATGGGGTCGCCGGCCACTGGAAAACCGCCCCTTGTTGGACGTGCGTGATGGTTTGGAGGTTTCCAACGTTGACAGTTAGGGATGTATTCAGCCACTGATACATGAGGACTCGAAAACCAAAGAAACGTGCGGCCAAATGAATATGATGGGGCGCTCGTTCTCAGCTAGCAAGGAGCTGCGGCGCCGAGGGGTCCGCAACCCAGATCTCCGGCTGAAAAGAGCCCTTGGAGACGGATACGAGGCTGACCAGAAACATATTGTCGATGCGCATGAAGCCTTCGCCAACCTTCCACTTATCCTCGACGGTTCCATCCGACGGAGATTTCTACAACTCACAATCATGAGTGGTCGTGACGTTAATCCCATCAATGTACGAACGTACGGCAATACAATTGAGGTACCGTCTGACCTTTTTGGCGACCTCGTGAACAAGCTTGCCGCGCGTTATCGGCAACCGGTTCCTAGCCCAGTTTAATACGTGAATCTTCCACCGCATGATCAATACGGGGTAGCATAATTGGTTCCACGAACTCACCTGGCACGAGCTGTTGGCTGGGTACCCGGGGAACTTGGGAGCGGTCAACTCCAGCAGTATGGGAAACGGCGATCAACCTACCTGCAACCGGCACGAAATGGCACCTGCGACCTCTTGCAGGATCGGACCATCCCAACCGTCGAGCCCCGTAACTGCCTTGCGGAGGGCGTCTCCCATATTTATCCCTGGACGACCATCCATGCTAAAGGAAATAGGGTCTGACTGTTTGAAGTCCCATTGTTTCCTTCCTTGATCATAAACCTTCTGTGGTACCTTGATCCAGTTAGATGGGAGGGCCGTAACAGAGAGCGAAGGTGGGGCTGGCTGCATCGGCTCCAAAAGTGAGAAGGCGTCGAAGATGAACGGGTTGGGAAAAACACATGAGAGGATAGGAAGTATGTCACTGGGTGATGGCGTGAGGTTGGTGCACCGTAATTCTGCTCCGGTCACCTCGTCATGGGGGTTTTTAGGGAGCTATGAAACCAGGCACTCTCAACACTGCGGGTTCAACGAAGAAAAAATGGTGTGGTCTCTCACGGTGATATGAGGTGGTGTTACTGCGAGTTGAGGCTGAAAAGTTCCAGTTTCGTGGGAAATTTTGGGAGGGTGGAAGATGTTTTGTGCGACTCCTGGGGTGGGTGGCACGTCCGGCGGGATTTCCGGGAAGAAAGCGGGGAGATATTCATTGGTGGGAAACGGGGGAACCAGGGGGGACAGAGGCAATCCAAAGATGTCGTGGGAGAGCGGTTCGTCCTCGGGAGCGAGGGGTAGATGTAATCCCTGAATTCTGAGGACCGAACACCAACAACGAAATACTCAGGATACTCACTGCATACAAGTCAACATCAACAGCGTCGATAAATGGTTCGCCGAAGCTCGTAAAAATCGATCCTGAGGTCATACCAGCGTGTCCCAGTGTCATGGTAAGCAAGTGCGCTTGGGAGGAGGGGTGAAAACACGTCGAGGTCAAACCCATCGGAAAACTTGACAATTCGAGAAATTAGCTGTTTTTATAATTTTCGCAGGGGACCACAGATAATACCTCAACCTGGTCTAGGGCGGACACTCGAACCTCACAGGCACCAGTGACCTCGCGAACCGTTTGACAAATCAGGGTTCCCGGGGTCGTTCATGTGGAATTCCAAAGAAGTCGCACAGCTGCCGAGACACGCGAGCTTCGGAAAACGTGCATGTGTGTGACGGTTCATCCAAGGTTGGGCGAGACGCTTATAGGCCCAATAGCGATGGACTAGTCACCAGGGCGGGCCGGCCGGCACCGCGGTCCGGCGGACAGTCCGGAACGCTTGCCGGAATCGTCATACCGATACCAGCCACACCAAATTCGGTTCTCACCCCGGGATCGTTGGTTCTGGGTTTGCATCGACCTCAGACCTCCGCAACCTTGTCAAGGAGAGCTGAAGAAGAAATATCGCCAGCCTGTCGAGTACTGGTAGATCCTTGAGTCTGACCATATCGGCCGCCAGATCGTACGCCACCCACTGGAGAGCACCGTTCTCGCATCCGGAACCCGTTTCGCAGCCGCCGGGGTGGGTAGGCGGTGAATGGTGGGCTGGTGGAAACAGAGGGGGGCAAACGGAGGGGAACAATCAAGGGTCGCATGGAGCTGTTATTATATCCAGTTTTGCATCGCATGCGCGCTGCCGGTTGGGATTGACGCGACTTGGGTCATGGACCTCATAAGTCTTCTTGTGTGATTCCCACGATTTCTACGGGTGCAGAAGACCCACAGGACTGGGACAATAGGCGTCAGGAAACGGGTGTTGCATGGCTGCGAAGAAATCTAGCCGTACAAGTACAGGATGGCCTCAGCGGCGACATGAAGAATTGGTCTTGACGTAAAAGTTATGAGATTAGGTTGTCTTGACGTAAAAATTGAGCAATGGAGATGTGATCTTGATGTAATAACCGGTGGATACTTTGTATTGACTTGGCGGCCGTCATTTGGGAACTTTGGCGCCCAACGACCCGGATTCCCAACAAGGCTTACAGGACTGTCAGCCCGGGAATTTTGGCAACGAAACTGGGTGACTGCCGGAGGGTTCCCGCCGGGCGCACGCAAATCTAGACGATTGAATACCTGGGGACATTTAAGGAGGGCGGAGACCCCAACCGCTCTGTCGAGTTGCGAGCAGCGCACGAATCTTCGGCGAGCGAAACCCTCCTAGCCTACGGTGGATATATGTATTTCCGGCTTTATCTAGTCCTCCGGACTGGCACCAACTGTCCGTACCAACGCGCCGTTTCAGGTTTTGGGGTGCTTACCTTTGTTTACGTGTGATGCATCAGGGTCCCTGCGCATCTCCAATACTCTCCCGTGCACCTCCGGAGTTGGAGGTCGAGGGTCCGCGCCGGTTACCAGCGCGTGGGGCCTCGCCGGGCATGGATACAGACAATCGCGGGGGTAAACTCCCGTCCACTCCCGGCCGAACGTCCCACACGCCTTGAGGGCGCTCAAGCAGGTCAAATCTGATTGGCTCCGTACGCGCCGGATTACTGCGCCCAGAGACAAACTCAACGGGTCTCTACCTGAGACAACACGGCTAGTCCTACATAACTGCGTGGAACAGGAATATTCCCAGCATGTCTCGATCGCCCTCAGAAAAAATTCTGCACACATCTATCGCGCACGGCGGCGTTACAGCCGCTTCTACACTCACCGTCGAGGTAGCTTGTATGGAATCGGAGACCCAACACCACCAGGAGCGAAGGGATTCGAAGGCCCGCAGGAGACTCTGTCATGTGAATGCAGTCTCACGGGTTGAGTGGTGGGTCGTTGGGTCCAGACGGAGCGAAAAGGAGGGGCGAGAAGTGGAAGGCATTGTACTTAGAGCATAAGATGCACGATTTCCTGGCGTAGTAGCGTAGAGTACTGTGTATCGAAGTCGCTCTCCAAAACCGTGGCTAATTCTGAGATGTAGTCGACACTTGAAAACCACCTTGGGGTATGGCAAGCCCCACTGGGTCGGGCCCTGATGCATCAGCATATCAGTGTCATGCATGAGGGCTAGGTCGCATAGCCTCCAGATGAATCGAGTTGCTACAAGCGGGGGGACGTTGGCTGGTCGTCCATTAAGCGGGAGTGGGGCTGAGAGCTTCGCAATGCGCTCTTCGAGGATAGAAGTCGTTCGGGTCGAGGGCCTGACCGTATTCATCTACGATGCCTTCTATCCTGCTCACCTGAGGGATGCAGCGGGTTCCCAGGGCCTTGTCTTCGATCCCCCTTTTGCGCCTTAGCATTCCCTCGAGTATCCGGGCTTTGATTTCCCCCCACGCTGAAGAGTGTTCTCAGATTGCACATTTCTTCCAGATTGTTCGCGTCCATACCTTCCTCCGTAAGCAATTGTTTCACTTTCATACCCTTCGTTTCGACGATGCTCCTAACATAATCCTCCCCGTGGGACAAGGTTTCTTGACGCCATCCTTGGTCTGCCGGCCTTTCCGGTACCCTTGGGTTGGAAAGTGAGCTAAATCGGTATTCGTAGTGCAGGAAACGATGGCCTACTGATAATCACCGTCGATCGGATCAATATCCCCACCCAGGCCAACCTCCTCCTGGATACTCGTAGGCTGACGAGAGCGCCGACACTATATTGTTTTGGCTCTCCCTTGCGTGCACGTTGGGAGGCGAGCCAGTTACACGAGGGAGAGGGCGTTGGCGAAGGAGCGGGGGACCCAATTCGGGGAATGCGAGCAGGAGGGGAAGAGTAGATGTTTGTTGGGAAGCTCGAGCCTTGCGCCTCTCGGTATCTTGCAGCAAGCCTAACGGATAGGGCCATCTGGCCAGGGGGGAGGTGGTCCTCCCTAGTCTTCCTGGATGGTTCGCGCCCGACTCGACCAATCCGGCCCGAAAGGGCGAAACCCGCCTGACTCCATCGATGACCGTTGGGTTCACCGATTGCCAAGGTCCACGACCTTCACTACACACTTGATACTCTCAACCGCATCCTCGTCCATCTGCGGGTGATCGCGGAGCGCGAGGGAAGAAATGCTGTTCCCAACGGCTGCCCGACGAGATAGGAAGTTCGTCAAGGGACTCCAATCGTCACCGCGCAAAGCGGGGTTGGTGATTGATATATGGTCCAGACCGCGTAGGAGTTCCTTAAACTTGTGGGGCCCGGGAATGTCTGGCCCTACAAACCACCCGGACAAGCAAGTCCACATAAGTGAGATGCAAATAGGTCAGGTCGCGCATCTCGATGCATAGCTCCTCCGAATACAGGATGGGGAGACTCGTTTGTAAACTGATAACTTGCTCCCGCGGGGTGTGTGAGATGAGGTCGAAACACAACCGGTTTGCTTCTTCCTCCCCCAGTTCCCCATCCGTGGTCGCCCACACCTCCACAAACCACACCACCTCGGCGGAGCCGTCACCCTTCCGAGCATCTCCTACCCTGAAATCGAGGTAACAAGGGTAAGGGTAAGCCAGAAGTCCAAGTCCGCCGCCTGAAAATCCGTCTCGACGTCGAATGCAGTCACCCAGGAACGGTCCAAGAGTATTTGAAATGTCTGCGTTTGAACACCCGTGAAGAGTCAGGCGCAGATTGTCCATTTTGTCGGGAAGCTCCAATTGGTTTAATAACCCGAAGACAGAACAAAAGTAGCTTCTTAAATGGAGGTTTTTCAGGTGGTGTAGTGGTACCTGGGGGGAGGATCTATCACCGTCGGCGTGGGGGACCGAACTGGGGGACAGTGCGAGGTTTTGAAGGAGAGGGTTGGAGGAGATGATTGCAAATAATTGGGTCAGGGTGGGTGATTGTTCGACGTCTCCAAGCTCGAGGGTGGTCAGAGCCATTGTATGCGATTTCAACCAGTCCCACGATGAGATCCTGCACCCTGAGAGGCAGAGGTGCTGTAACTTCGGGAGACGGTACTGGGAAAAGAACGCGGACACATCCACAGGCCACCTGTCGACGCTCTCTAATACGAACGACTCCACACAGTTGGACCGAGTTCCCTCCCCCTCGGTGACGATTGAGGAGACGACGGAGTTGAGGAGGTCTGCTACTCTGGTGCCTCTGAGGTGAACCCGCCGTATGAGGTCCCGTGTAGAACAATCCTGGAGCGCGTTGTGGAGCTCGTCACCAAAGTCGTAGCTTGGGTACTTTGCCAACACCAGATCGAGCGGGGCGGTTCCACAACGGGCGTGCCAGTGTGCCCAATCTTGTACATTGTTGCCCCAGAAGCTCCAAAGGTCCGGAGTATGCGAGGCGACCTCGAACCAGTGGTGGCAAACGAGGAGGAAGTTGTGTGAGTCCTTCGGCAGACCACCAAAGTCCCCATCCGGAATGTCGTTCCAACGGAAGATGTTCCCAAGTATTTCGGGCGGTAGGAGAGTCGACACATTCAGGAAAGAATTCCGGGTGCGCTTGAGTCGGATGATGGCCATCTCGTGTTCTTCGAGCCCGATCTGCTTCTCCACCTCGCGGATGGAGTCGAGGTTGGTTTAAACCTGATGTTGCATTGTTCGCCCGCTCCTCGCATCTTGCCAAGTCGCCCATGCGTCGGTTCCACATGAAGTAGAATGACACGAGCTACACCCCCGCCGCCCGTCGGAACTGTGTTCCTTCGGCCCGGAGAGGGTTAGGAAGGTGTTTTGCGGGCTCCGAGAGGACTGGGTGACATAAGTGGCACGATGAATGTTCCGAGGATATTCTTCAACGGCAAAGTTCTCCATCCGAGTGAGGTGCGCACTATCTCCAGCCTGTGAACGCTCTCGGCTCTCCTGCTGACCCTCCTACGCCCTTTAGCGGCTTCAGCTGAGGTCCCCGCTGTACAAATCGGCCCTGCCTACACCTTCTCCCCTAACATGCTCTCCGGATCCAGGAAACGATGAGCCGACACCGATGGCTACCCAGTGCTGGCAGAACTCTCGCTGTTGGATACCGAGGGTTGTCCGCCCTCGGCGACTGAGTATCCGAACGTGTTAGTTTCGTTCACCTGGGTCCAAGCGGGGGATCCGACTCCGGATGGTCTTTGGATGGTCAATTCTATGCTACCCCGACGAGCTCCAGCGCTCTCACCCATGCGATCCCAGAATACTGTTTGTGTACCTTCTCTCGGCGATCTTCAAGGACCATTCGGTTATCATTCGTGGTCACGAGGATGGCGAGATTTGACAGGCGTGTGGTCGAGTGGACGTAGGAGGCCGAGGAGGGGTTGGGGAGGGGGGAGTCTGTGAAGGAGTGCGCTTCATCGAGGCACACTCTGTGACCCTACGAGTTTGGCCCAGCTGTCAGCTGCCTCGGCTTCGGTTGCCCGTATTTTCCGGCCGGAGCACCCATCGTTGTCGACAACATGGGGACTGGATTCCCCCCCCCCCCAGCGAATGTCGTCGCTGGGCTTTCCCAAACCGTCCAGGGCTAACATCCGCACGCTGAACGTCCGGTACCCTGAAACCGGAGTTTCAGTAACGGCGTCATGGATGATACCCTCAAGACCCAGTTATTCCTCAAGTCGCCCCCGAACTTGGAGTCGCTCCGCTGGAGCTGTCGTCGCTTCGATGGAGTATCCCCCCTCCAGACTCTGATTGGGACTGTTCGGCGTGTCCGTTCAGGTCAACTGCTGGGGACTGGTACTGACAGGGAAGAGATATTGACGAGATGCACTGCCCCGGCGAATCACACCGGGTCTCCGCCAACCAACTCCCAGCTCCCTCCGTCATCGGCAGTCGCTCGTTCCCTTGTCCTTAACTAACTGTGCCTAGTTTCCGACTTGAACAAACGCGTTAGTTCAGCGTAGATGGACAACCCCGGGGAGATCACTCAGCGAAACATGGATAATAGCGTTGTGCCACATTATACCCAATGTTCTCCAACCGGCGCGACTGCGACCCCCCAGGCCGCGTCTCCCGTCCGCTGGTTTGTAACCACCGTTGGCACTAATGGTTCTATCCATCCCGACCTCAACGCACCCGACCGGCAATTTGACTCTCAGGACGATTTGGCAAGAGCCAGCCACCACATTCGCCCACCGAGTCACGACGTTAGAAGTGGAGGTCCCCACTTTGTCACGAATGTCAATTCCGCAGCCATCCAAAGCCTCGTTCTCCCTGATTTACGCACAATCAAAGCTCGATTACAAGCGGTGGCGGAGAGCTGCAAAGCTCTGCGCCGTGTCCCGTCCGGACAACGCGGTATCGCATAGGTTGAGCGGTTGGGTAGTAAGATGGAGAGTCCGGATGAGCTGAGAAGGGATAACGGGGAGCCGGGTGTACAGAGTCAGACACGCGTTCTTCCCTATAGAAGATTATTTACTCAGAAATAATCCTCGTCCTCCAAACCACAGCCTGAGCTGGAATTTCAACGTCTAACGCCCAGGGTAAGGTTGATCTTTGATAACCTTTCGTTGGCATTCAATCCCATCACCGCCCGGTATTGCACGTGACGTGCCACCCTCTCCCACTCCACGGCACCCCCAGGTCATCCACCCCCCGCGACTCACGCGTCCACCACACCTGCTAACATCTGTCGCTGTACTCGACAAACATGACTCGCGCGAAGTGCAACTACTGCCAAAAGGAGGCCGACAAGAGCGAGCTGAAAAAGTGCTCTCGATGCCAGTACGCGAACTAGTTTCCGTGAAACCGCCGAACCACCTCACACCGTCTCAATTGATAGTTACCTCTTGTATTGCGTACGTGAAGTGGAACACCCCGACCCATTCTCATAAAACTGAACCTCCGCTTACACACCCTTTCAAGTCGAAGGAATGTCAAACCCTTTCTTGGAAAACCACGCACAAGTATAACTGCCAAAGGCGAGATGCAATACACGAGGACGATGATGCACAAAGTGCTCGAGAGGAGAAAATTTTTACCGCTTGGTTGAATGCGTGGACGGTTCCGCTGTGTGGCGCGGCTCTTGCGGCTCTGGACCTGGCAAATCATAAATCGGATTACTTGTCCAATCACTGGTGCGCTCCCCGGCCCTCTTGAACCGAAAATGAGAACGGCGGGACTCACGTTCGTTCCCAAGCCTTCACATCCAGTCAAAGAAAACGGGACAGAAGACAGACGCGCAAAGGTTTAGGGTTCGTGGTAGGGAAAGGGGATCTAGAATCCGTGCCGGAGATGATGAACGCGGAGGGGCGTTGAACCTCGGAGCCTTCTTCAGGGTACTCCCCCTGATTTTACATGAGGTGTGTGGAGTTCGCCTCTGATACTTCATTCGGCCTTTGTTGACAAGGAATTCAAAGTACATGATATAAGAAAGATGTGGTGAAACGGGCAGCACCAGGCTGCACTGCGGATTTTCAAACACAGATTCCGATCGTCTACTACCCGCGCCAATTGAATTCGCGACTCCATTCGTGGCGGCTGATGCGATCCACGTGTAGTGCCCTCCTGTAACTTGTTTTCCTAGTCGCAGGGGTGGCGTTGGCGTTTGGCACTCACCCAACGTTCCAAGCGGCTCTCTCTCTGACAACAATTAGGACCCCCCTTCATGCCTCAGATGCCACAACCATTTGTGTATACGAACCAAGCGATACTGCTGCAAGATCTCGACGTTGTGTCGTTTTCATGCGTGCCAAGTTAATTCCCAGTTTCGGGATGAACCCGCGACCCTTCGTCCTATATACTTGGTTTGCCGGAATCAGCGAGCATACGACGTGCGGTTCGCGCCACCTTGAGATCCTGGTAGGCTCTCCATTTCGTTTTTCGTACCTCGTTCGGCCTCCAACCTCCCCGACAATGATTTCGGTCTCGTATACAGCGTAGCATACATGTAGGTGGCTTTTTTACGCCTTGACTTTGGTTAACAAACCCTACAAGCCTTTCGAACAGACGAAGCTTGGGGTTTGTATGGCATCATGTCGTGTATTCTAGCTCTCATCTTCTCCCACGCTGAAAACGGTTCTCAAATACTACTTTTTTCCGGAATGTGTGCGTCCGCACCTTTCTCCGTGAGCGGTCGTGCCACGTACGTCCCTCCTACCCCGGAAATATATTGAACATAGTCTCTTCTGCGGGACGAAATTTCTTCGCGCCATCCCTCATCAGCCAGCCTTTCCAGGATCCTGGAGTCAGAAAGTGAGCTAAACCAGGGCACGCAGGAGAGGGAAAATGCCCTGCTGATCAATCCGTCTTTTGTGGGCCGCTGTATGTAGGGCTTCTTTGCCCTCTCCCCCCATTTTCTCCAGCCTCTCTAGCGCTTCCTCAAACTTCGAGATAGATAAGCACGGCGGAACCAAAAAACTGACCAAACTTGTAACGGACCTCGAACTTCGGAGGAAGTACGGCTCTGTATCGTCTAATCACGCCCTCCACGTCGTCAGTCACCTCCAGGTCTGCCTTGAGCTGTTCGAAGTCTTTCATGAAGAAATAGATCTTTTTGTGACTAGGCGGAACTGGTAACATGGTGAGTGTCGGGGGTATGACGTGGAACCGATTGGGGGCTGACTTTTGATGGTCACAGTTGGCAAGACTCCGAGCGTAGAAATGAGTTTGCCCTGAGACAGGGCTGCGAGAACTTCATCTTGACTCTCGCAAATGGTAGCCACCCTAGGGCTTGACGTTAGGGACAAAAGAACCGAGTCGCTGGGAAGGGGATACCAATTCGGGATACAGCCCACGCAAACCCTCACACGACTCATCCAATATGCTCTGCTTCGCTGTGCGCCACAACCCTGCTCTTACCGATTAGCCATGTGAAGCGAAACGGAAAAGTAGACACGCACCATACAACACGAGTTGTATAAGAGGTTTGTATACGCAACTTCAGTTAGGTCCTCAGGACACGGAGGTGGCCGTTGGGCCTCAGGGGTGTTATCGAAAGTGGCTGCCCATAGCTGCCTCGAGGACTTGTGTGTGAGAACTTTATGAAAGGCCTTGTTGGCCCACGACATTCGCAGTAGATCCATCGGATGGACGAGAGAGAATATCTGCAAACGTTGAAGGCGTCAGCATGTATCCGGCCGTCGGGGACGGGGTTATTCTGAAGGGTGACCTCATACAGGATATCCAAGGGCATATCAGGTAACTTTGAAAGCTCTCCGGCTTTCCGACCCTTCCCTGGTTGTTTCCCATTCCCCTTCGAGATCGCTTTCCTCGACGCTCCAGATCTGGGCATAGGTGTCGTGACAGAACTCGTGCCCCTTTCCTGTTGGGGGCGGTCGCCGCGACTGCTACCAGAAGGGAGATCTCCTCGGGCGATCCCAGGCGGCTTTGTGCTTCGCGGTACAGAAACCATGATGAGGGGGAAGTGAAGACCTGATCGATCGTGGGTGACATGTAACAGGTGACCCGTGACCAATCGATCGCGTGCCAATCCTCCGCCTCAACGCGTTGGTCAATGCAGTCAATGGCAATTGAACGCACGTTACCGTATGCGGAAAACATGTAGATTATGGGTGAGGCCCATCCACCTCTAAGCCGCTACTCCATGCGGCCTACGACCGTACCTCAGCTAAACCCGCGACCACTTCTCCGATGAAACTGGGATCGATGGGCTCGGGTTCCGGTTTAACCTCCGATAGGCATCGTGCCAGCAATCGCACCACCGCATCCATCCTCGCTATCCCCAGGTGTTTCGTCCCCTTCATCACAAGATTGTGGTTCTCGGGAAGCTGTGCGGCCGTTAACCTGAATTCGATGAACCCCATCGCTTTCCTCTCATGCAGATCCTACGGAGGTGGGGTTGGAGCGGAAGAGAGCGGCGAGGGAGCCTTTAATAGTTTCGCAGGATCGATAGCTCCTGGTTCGCGGGGGGGCGGAGGGTCAACGGTCGGGGTTGCTGAGAGAGTTGTTTGAAGTAGTTTGGTCCGCCAGCTAAAGCCATTCCGTCAACACAACGAGAGGAATAGGGAAGGTCGAAAGAAAACGTACACAACTCGTGCGAGAGGTGGTCGAACGTTGTGTTCGGTTGTGCAGCAACAAATTTTCGCCGATCGGTTTCGTTCAGCAGGACCGTGAGTGAGACTGAAGGCCCCCTAGTAGGGGTGTGTGTGTCGCTTCACTTGTGAGGGAAGGAAAGTCTCACCGGCAGGAAGTAAATGTACCGGCACGGGACCCACTTCAGGTTCGCCCTCCATCTCAATCCTCCCCGAAGAAATTTGTCGTCAAACATGCCCCTGTGACGGTGCGGCGACTGCCAAATGAGTTCGAGAAGAAAAACCTCGGACAGTGCGAACAGTGTGGGTGAAAAAATCATCAAACGTGGGTTGTATCGTAGAATGGGTTTACGCAGGTATCTCCTAGGCAACTTTGTGTTTCGCCGCGCTGAAACTACGATGGAGAGGGGTTGTTATTATGTACCAAGCCCATTTAGACACAGTTTGGAGCCGTTTTCACCGCAGGACATTCCGTTGAGTCCACTGGCCCGCAATATTTCTGGCTAGTGGTCAATCGCGAGGTGCGTCAATCCGCCACTCATCCACGAATGGCCCTCAAACATTGGTCAACATCAACGGTGAACATACTTTACTATATACGGGCGACGTGTAGACTACGGCCAAGCCCATGTTTTCGTTGTTATCACAGCAAACTGAGCTGCACTCCTGACTAGTGATCCTAATGACCGTCCTTATCCCCGTCCTCGAAAACCCCCACCGCACACTTGATACTCTCAACCACATCCTTAGCCATGTGTGGGTGGTTAATAATCCGAAGCCGAGATATCCGATTCCCGTTGGCTGCTCGATCAGAGAGGAAGGCCGTCAAGGGGCTCCAACCACGGCTCAAAGTGGGCTTGAGGATATCGATGAGGTCCAGACTGCGGAGGACGTCCTCGAACGCGCCGGGCCCACGAATATCTGGTTCTGCAAACCAGGTGGACAGGTCCACATCGATGAGGCGCAGATGGGTCAGGTTGCACATCCCAACGCGCAGACTCTCCGAGCGTAGGATGGGGAGACTCGCGTCTAAGTAGACAATTTGCTCCGGCGGGATGTGTGCGATGAGGTCGAAACATAACCTCGCTGGGTCTCGAATTTCTCCCTCCTCCGGTTGTGAGGTCAATACCGCCGACACCACTGTAGACCGCGTCATTTTGACAGGGTCGTCGCCTTTGCTCATATCTCCCGCAATGAGGCAGAAGGTACGGTTCTCGCCATCGCCGACCAAAAGCCCTTGTCCGCCACCTGGAAACTCGCCCCGACGTCGAATATGGTCCCCAAGGTATGGTCCGAGAGTTTGTGAGAGGTCTGACGGCGAACATTCGTATAGGAACAACCGTAGAAAATCCATCTTTTCAGGAAGTTCCAATTGATTTAACAGCCAGAAGACAAGAGAGAAGTTCCCCGACAAGTAGAACTCTTCCAAGTGCGGTAGTGGTACTTGATCCTCGGCGGGCCCATCACCACCGATGATGATGTGGGCCGGAGTAAAGGTAAGCCCGAGTCTTCGGAGGAGAGGGTTGGAGATGATTGAAAACAGTTGGTCTAGGGTTGGGAGGGGTGACAATCCGCCAATCGTGAGGTCGAGATCGGTCAAGCCCGCGGTATGTGGTCTCAGCAAGTTCCACAATGAGATCCTACACCCATCGAGACGGAGACTCTGCAACTTTGGGAGGTGGTACCGGGAAAAAAAGGGGGAGATATCCACAAAGAAACTGCCCTCGTTCCGTATTCTGAACGACTCCACGCTGCTCAACCGAGTTTCCCCCCTTTCGGCGACTCTTGAGGAGACGATGGAGCTGAGAAGTTCTGTATTGGCGTTGCAGAGATGAACCCGCCGTATGTTATCCCGTGCGGCATAATCCTTGAGCGCGTCGCGCAGCCGGTCGTCTAATTTGCGGTTCATGCCCCTTGCCAACACCAGATCGAGAGGGGAATTTCCACAAAGAGTATGCCGTTGTACCCAATCTCGTATCGAGTTGCCCCAGGAGCCCTCGCGTTCTGCTATCAGAGTTTCCAACTCCTGTACGGAGTCGAGGGTACTCCCCTGGTCCATTTTCTGCTCACGAAACTACATCAGGGGTCTGTAGCCCTCGAGGTTTCACCTACTTACATCGACGACAATGTCAGCCCGCGATCTACGCGACAGGGATTTAAATCTTGCTGTTTGCAATGTTGATATGAAGGAGGCAGGTGCGCGTTGACTGTCGAGAGTGGACTCGGGTTATAAGTGAACGAGTGGTCTGAAGGGGAGCGAGCACGGCGAGCTGCCTGGCGGTAAGCATGCGTCTGAGCAAATAAAAAGGAGTAGGATACTAACCTCAGTGCGCGAGAAGTAAAAGCGAAGACCGAGGGAGAGACGAAATCTAAATACATCTTATATACGAAAGATAGACAAAAAGATAAGATGACTGAGATGGGGTACAAGGTGTATTGTACGGAAACGGATGTAGCCAGGTCGAAAACAACGCGAACGAAGCGAGTGTGGGAAAAATAACAATAAGGCGCGGATTGACTGACATGTGACGTCTATCCTCGCCACAGGGGGTGGTGAGTGCTCTCGAACAGCGAATTACGAGGGGGAGGAAAGGGTGGTAAGGCGGGTCGCTGAGTCGGAATGCGACCCCCCATCGGTGCCTACCCCGGGCCCAGGATTTGACGCCTCTCTACTAGTCCCGGTCCGGCCCGCGGGATGCACCCTATGGGTAACCTCACTTAGAAGCCCCGCCCGAGGAACAAAACTGTCTCTGATATGGAACTGAGGATACCGGTGCGGTTGGGGCTTTGGGTGTCGTCAGCGATGGGTCTTTTTGTTTTTTGACGGCCGCGTTCAGTAATCTATAGCCTATACGAGTCGTGCCTTTGAGTAATATCTGTAAAATTTACCGCTTTCGTCGTCCTGCAGGCTTCCTTCAAACTATCATGGGTATCGAACGGTGCAACTTCTGCGGCACGACGAAGGAGATGAGGGACCTTAAACGATGTGCGAATTGCAGGTGAGTCTTAGGCTGGTGACCATCCCCTAGTGCGGTCAGTTTGCTCGGGCTGGTGACCAGTCTAGGTGAGTCTATCTGTCGTCTCGCTGGCTCAGTATCGTTCTATCTTACACCCTACCTCGCGGTACCAGGGCTGCCTTCTACTGTGTCAGCTTCTCTACATGTCCTTCTTCCAGACACCACCACTGACCCTCACCCAGTCCAAGGAATGCCAAAAGCTACACTGGAAGGTGACTCATAAAGCCATTTGCCTGCTCCAGACACAAAAACTCAATCAGAACCTCGGGGAAGACCCGGATGAAAAGGCAAAGGCAAAGAAGGTCAATCGCTGGATCAACGCCTGGTCTCCTTCGATGACCGAGTGTTTGCCCATCGCTCTGGATCTAGCGAACCATCAGTGGGGTCTCCACGAGACACACACGCACGTCCACCTTCCAGCGTCTGCGGGATGTTGCTGATTCAGGTCCGATAAGCAGCCTCGTTATTACAGTCATGCATACCGACCTTAACGAAGATGCGGGGCTGTTTAGGGTCAGGATGTTTCCATACTCCTCGAATCGCTTGTCTAACAGTGCATCCCGCTAGGTTACAGAAGCTGCGATTAAGTCATACGCAGGCGTGATCAAACTCGTCCCGCAGCTTGAACAAGCGGTAACCGGCCCTCCCGGTGGGCTTCCGGAATGGCCCCGTTTGTGCTGTATCATCTTCGTCAAAGACAAAGACGATCCTGCCGCGATGGAACGCGTCCGGGTTCATTCCTGGCGTGCACCAAACCTCCAAGAGGCTTTCTCTGATTTGGACAAAGGCTACTCCCGAGCAGCTGCCAAGCATGTCATCCCACTCCTCGTGAGCGAGATCAACGGGTTGAGAGAACCTGAGGAGGCAGTGCGTAAGTTCCACTTGATGGTTGGAGGTCCTGATATTGTCCGACCATTTTTGGATATATTGGGCATGGGGGGTACCGATAATGATGACGGAGAGCTGCTTGGGCGGTATCTCGAACAACTCCTTGGAGACGAGGAAAACCGTGTGGTTGAGTCTCAGGACGTCCGCGCTTCATTTCCTCATGTATCCTCCGTGTAACCCTCCCGGGCCATGTTGTGGTATGATTCGCAGCCGGTAATGTTCTACGGTTCTTTGTACCTATCCCATGTGTACGCAACACCTTCTATGTCAAGTGACTGGGTAGCAGCTACAGAGGAAGGGGGCCCGCCGACGCAGGTTCTTGGCTGACTCGAACGAACTTAGGTGGGCGATACTGGTGACGATAAAAGTAGTCCGCCCCTTCAGCCGGTGCATTGACCCCGTGTCTACAGGGGATGTAATTAGTGATTATGTTTTGCGGTCAGTTCGCCAAGAACTCACCTATCTCTGATGTGTTGCTTGATTTTGGGGAGTGTCACGAAGCTCGAGCCCAGAGCACTCGGACCCCCAGAACGCCAACAAGGGAGGCAGGTCCAAGATTTTTCCGTGTCATAAGCATCGGGATCATGCACAAACTCCGGGCATTCGTCCGGTTTGAGGGATCGATGGTACGCGGAGGGGTTAGAATGTTTGTATGACAACTGGACGGGGTGGTGGA
>Ga0307516_10004112_pt1 | contig 18151 bp, 21 predicted proteins | sample 19_EM_MG_FD_203310 | JGI IMG/M metagenome (GOLD analysis project Ga0307516, IMG submission 203310) | Populus trichocarpa ectomycorrhiza microbial communities from riparian zone in the Pacific Northwest, United States - 19_EM | ecosystem: Host-associated > Plants > Roots > Unclassified | place... | reverse complement strand
GCATCCAGGACCTGCAGCAGCAGCTCATCGTCAACCAGCAGGGCGTGCTGTCGATCGACCTCATCGTCAAGAACAACAACGAGCTGGCCCGCGGCGTGGAGCGGGCCGTGAACGTGACCGTGAGCGCGCTGCAGGTGGCCGTGACCCTGGCCTTGGCGCTGGCCAACCAGCGCATCACGCTGGAGCGCGTGCAGGCCGTCAACGAAACCACCGACAAGCTCATCGCCAGCAGCGCCGAGAAGCTGCGCACCCAGGGCGTCCAGATCCACAAGATGGCCGCCAGCACGCAGCTCAACATGGACACGCTCAAGAAGGCCTTTGCCGACATCCGCGCCGCGCTGGACGACGTGTCGCGCTTCCGCCAGGAAGCGCTGCCGCAGATGGCTGCGAACATCGCCGAACTCGACAAGCTCTCCACCGAGGCCGCCCGCGCCATTGCACAAAGCGACGACGGCAAACGCGTGGGGGCCCAGTTGGCGCAGCAGATGGGTGCCACGCCGTGAACGACCTGCAGGACCTGGAGGTGTTGCTCGCCTCGCGGGTGGGCCTGCTGGTGGTGGAGACGCACGAGGAGCCGCGTGCGCTGGAGCTGCTGCAGCGCCTGGCTGCGCGGCGCGGGCAACCCTTGTTCACCTGGACGGCGGCCGAAGGGCTGCGGCGGCGCGGGATGCCCGGCGAGCCCGGCGGGCTTGGCGGCCCCCTTGCGGGCACGCATGACCCGGCCGGCGCGCTGCGCTTCATCGCCGCGAGCACATTGCCGGCCACCTACGTGCTGCTGGACTTCCACCCCTTCACCGAGCACCCGCTGCACGTGCGCCTGCTCAAGGACATCGCGCAGGCACCCCACGTGTCGCCCAGCCCATCGCCAACCCAGCCCCAGCGCCACGTGGTGCTGGTGGGCTACCAGGTGAAGGTGCCGCCGGAGCTGGACAAGCTCGCCGCCCGCTTCGCGCTCAGCCTGCCCGATGCCGAGGGCATCAAGCAGCTGGTGCGCGAGGAGGTGCTGGCCTGGCAGGCTGCGCGCGGCGATGGCCGCACCGTGCAGGCCGAGCGGGAAACTTTCGATCTGTTCCTGCGCCACCTGCAAGGCCTGTCCGACACCGACGTGCGGCGCCTCACGCGCCGCGCGCTCGATGCCGACGGCATCCTGGGCCGCGACGACGTGGACCGGCTGGTGCGCGCCAAGCACGAGGCGCTGGGGTCGCAGAGCGTGCTGGCCTTCGAGATGGACAGCGCCCGTTTCGCCGACGTGGCCGGCCTGGCCACGCTGAAGGCCTGGCTGGAGCGGCGCCGCGAGGCCTTCCTGGGCGATGCGGATGCGCTGGGGCTGGATGTCCCCAAGGGCCTGATGCTCGTCGGCGTGCAAGGCTGCGGCAAGAGCCTGGCCGCCAAGGCCGTGGCGGGCTCCTGGGGCGTGTCGCTGCTGCGGCTGGACTTCGGCGCGCTGTACAACAAGTTCCTGGGCGAGACGGAACGCAACTTCCGCGAAGCGCTCAAGGTCGCAGACGCCATGTCGCCCTGCGTGCTGTGGCTGGACGAGATCGAAAAAGGCGTGGCCGGCAGCGGCAGCACCAGCGACGGCGGCGAATCGCGCCGCGTGCTGGGCGCCCTGCTCACCTGGATGGCCGAGCGCCGCTCGCGCGTCTTCGTGGTGGCCACCTCCAACGACATCGAGGCCTTGCCACCGGAACTCATCCGCAAGGGCCGGCTGGACGAGATCTTCTTCGTCGACCTGCCCACCGCAGAGGCGCGGGCTGAGATCCTGCGCATCCACCTCAAGCGCCGCAAGCAGGACCCGAGCAGCTTCGACCTGGCCGCACTCGCCGCAGGCACCGAAGGCTTCTCCGGCGCCGAGTTGGAGCAGGTGGTGGTGGCCGCGCTGTACGAGGCCCGCTCGGCCGGCGGCAGCCTGGCCACCCAGCACCTGCAGGACGAGGCGGCGCGCACCCGGCCGCTGTCGGTGGTGATGGCCGAGCGTGTGCAGGGGCTGCGCCTGTGGGCGCGCGACCGCACCGTGAAGGCGGATTGATCTTTCCTGGAGCCCCTCTGATGACCCTGAGCTTCCGTGACTGGACCGTGCCCCTGTCGCAAGGCCACCTCACCCTGCGCGAGGCGGCCACGACCCTGGAGCCGCTGGGTGTGCCGCAGCACGACGTGCCCTTCCTCATCCAGCTGGTCGAGAACCCCAAGTACGACTTCCCCGGCATCGAGGTCTTCAGCGGCGCCACCGACCTGCACACGCACGACTTCATCCACATGCTGCTGGGCCGCGGCCTGCTGATGAAGGACGAGGCCTTCGTGCTGGGCTTCACCATGGGCAGCACCGACCGCTGCGGCGCGGTGGAAGAAAAGCTCTACACGCTGATCGCCAAGCATCTGTACCCCAAGCCCTACCGTTTCGGCGATGAAGAGGAACGCGTCTTCAAGGATGCCGTGCGCCTGGGCTACATCTCCGACTGCCGCTCGCTGGCCGAGGTGGACTACGCGCCCTTGATGGACCTGACGCTGGCGCAGGTCCGCCAGCAGATCGGCCTGGAGGAAGACCTGCTGCGGGCCTACTACGGCGTGGAGAAGCGGCGCTACCCCCAGGCACGCGAAAGCCAGCGCCTGTTTGATTGACCCGATGATTGAGGAAAAGAAGACCCCCATGCGCATTGCCGTCCTCACCGACATCCACGGCAACCTGCCGGCACTGCAAGCCGTGCTCGCCCACGCGCAGCGCGCCGGTTGCGATGCCACCGTGAACCTCGGCGACATCGCCAGCGGCCCCCTGTGGCCCCGCGAGACGATTGACTTCCTGATGCAGTTCCGCTGGCCCACGCTGGCCGGCAACCACGAGCGCCAGGTGCTGACCCAGGCGCCCGAGTCCATGGGCGCCAGCGATGCCTTCGCGGCCCGCGAGCTGGGGCCCCTGCAGCGCGACTGGCTGCGGGCGCTGCCGCCCACGGCCTGGCTGGACGATGAGGTCTTCCTGTGCCACGGCACGCCGGACTCGGACCTGGTCTACTGGCTGGGCAGCGTCACCGTGGACTTTGGCCGGGGCGCCAGCCGCGGCCTGCGCGCCGCCATGCCGCAGGAAGTGCGGCAACGCCTGGGCACCGGCCGGGCCACGCAGGCCACGCTGGCACTGTGCGGCCACACGCACGTGCCGCACATGGTGCAGGTAGAGGGCGGCCCCCTGGTCGTGAACCCGGGCAGCGTGGGCCTGCAGGCCTACGACGATGTGCACCCTCAGCCGCACCACGTGGAGAACGGCACGCCGCACGCCCGCTACGCCTTGGTGGAGCGTTGCGCCCAGGGCTGGCAGGTGCAGCACTGCGCCGTGGCCTACGACTGGGAACACGCCGCGCAGCGTGCCGAGGCCAACGGCCGGCCCGACTGGGCCGATGCCTTGCGCACCGGCCGTGTGGGCCGCACGGAAGACGACGTCCAGGCATGAATCCATCGCTCAACAACGGCCTGCTGGCGGGCGGCGCGGTCATCGCAGGGTGGTGGGCCTGGGGCTGGCAGGGCCTGCTGCTGGCCGCCTCGGTGATCGTGTTCTGGCTGGTGATGCAGTTCACCCGCGCGCTGCGCGTGTTGCGCCACGCCAGCCAGCGCCCGGTGGGCCACGTGGACAGCGCGGTCATGCTGCAGTCGCGGCTGGAACACGGCATGAACATGCAGGAACTCATCGCACTCACCGGCAGCCTGGGCACCCGACTCGGGGAACTGGACGACTGGCAATGGAGCGACCCCGGCGGCAACACGGTGGTGGTGCACCTGCGGCGCGGGAAGGTGGTGCGCTGGAGCCTGGCGCGCCCGGAAGACGAGCCGGAGTCGCAAGACCCAGGCCCAGGCGCAAGCCCGGGAACACCCTAGAATCCCGCCCCCTTCCAGCCGGCGCCCGCCGCCCCACCCCATGGCCGTTGCCCACGCCTTCTGCGCCATCGACTTCGGCACCTCCAACTCAGGCATCGCCGTGCCCGACGCGGCCGGCACGGGCGTGGCCCTGGTGCCGGTGGAGGGTGCCCACACCACCATGCCCACGGCGGTGTTCTACGCCGTGGAGGGCCTGGACGCCCACGAAGCGCCCCGCGCGATGTACGGCCGGGCCGCCATCGCAGCGTACGTGGAAGGCATCGAAGGCCGCCTGATGCGGTCGATGAAGAGCATCCTGGGCTCCACGCTGGCCGAGCGCAGCACCGAGGTCGGCGCCGGCCGCTCGGTGCGCTACCTGGACGTGATCGCCACCTACCTGCGGCACCTGAAGGCCCGCGCCGAGGCGCACGCCCAGGCGCCGATGCAGCGTGTGGTGCTGGGCCGGCCGGTGTTCTTTGTCGATGACGAGCCGGCGCGCGACGCCGCCGCCCAGGCCGCCCTGGCGGATGCTGCCCACAGCGTGGGCTTCAGCGACCTGAGCTTCCAGTACGAGCCCATCGCCGCGGCGTTCGACTACGAACAGCGCGTGGAATCAGAACAACGCGTGCTGGTGTGCGACATCGGCGGCGGCACCTCGGACTTTTCACTGGTGCGCGTGGGGCCAGGCCGGCGCGGCCGGCTGGACCGGCGCGACGACATCCTGGCCAACCATGGCGTGCACATCGCCGGCACCGACTTCGACCGGCACGTGGAACTGCGCGCCATCCTGCCCACCTGCGGCTTCGGCAGCGTGGGGCGCAGCGTGCAGGGTTCGGTGCCGCGCGAGGTGCCCAGCGGCATCTACTTCGACCTGGCCACCTGGCACCTGATCAACACCTGCTATACGCCACAGCGCCTGGGCGAGTTCCGCGCCATGCGGCGCTTCTATGGCGACCCGCGCCACCACGCGCGGCTGATGCAGGTGCTGACGCACCGCCTGGGCCACGGCCTGGCGGCAGCGGCCGAGGCCGCCAAGATCGGCGTGGCCGAAGGGCAGGACGCCCCCATCGACCTGTCGCTGATCGAGACCGGGCTGCAGGTGGTGCTGCATGAGCGCGATGCGATGGCAGCCATCGACGCTGACCTGCAGCGCATCGTGCGCGGGGCGCGCGAGGCGGCGGCGCTGGCGGGGGTGGCGGCTGGGGACGTGGATGCGCTGTACTTCACTGGCGGGTCCACCGGGCTGCGCACGCTGGTGCAGGCGATTGCGCAGGACTTCCCGCAGGCCCGCGTGGTGCGCGGCGAGCGCTTCGCCAGCGTGGCCACGGGGCTGGGGGTGCATGCGAGGCGGTTGTTTGGGGGGTAAGCGCAGGTCTGGACCTCCGCAAGCAGGCCGCTACACGGCAGCGAAAGCCCAGACCGTCTCGATCAACCCATCGGCCACCTCATAGACCACCGCCACCTCGAACGGTGGGTCGCCGACCCCGGAGATGCGCTCATGGTCGATGACCCTGCGGCCCAGCACCATGCGGTTGACGATCTGCGCATGCAAGCCGGGCCGGTTGAAACGCTGCGTGGCGTAGTAGTCGGCAAACGCCGGCTTGCCCACGAGGACGGGTTCCGGCGCAGGAGGCCGGAACACCTGAATCTGGCCGCTGTAGCACGCCACGAAGCGCTGCAGGTCGCGCGCGTTATAGGCGTCGAGCTGCAGTTGGACGATGGTTTCGGGGGTCATGGGGCAGAGCAATCCGGGTTCAAGAAGCCGTCAGGGCGATGCGCGCAAACCCAAGGCTGCGGCAGCCCGTGCCAAGCGATCGGTCCGCTCGCCGAGCGAGGCCACCTCCTGCTGGTGAACCTCTTCGATGACAGCAAGCAAGGCATCGAAGCGGTCATGGTCTTCGTCATCCGCAAAACTGACCCCCTCATGGCTGAAGCGCGCCGTCTCGCGGCGCGCGTCGAGCAGATGGCAGATGCCGGTGGCTGCGTCAATCCACCTTTCACGCCCCTCATAGAACCGGCTTTGCGCCAACATCTGCCAGTTGAGGGAGGCAATCAATCCCCCGCGATGTGACTCAACGAGGTCCTCCGACATCGACGCCATCACGGCAGACAGCTCGGCGGAAAAAGTCACCATGAACTTCTCGTAGGCCTGCTTGTGTGCTCGCACGAGATCCGACAGGCGGTGCAGCGCCGTCAGCGACTCCTGCGTGCCGGCTGCGCTGGACAGGCGCTGGAGCGAGAGCAACGATTCGAGCTGGAGTGCCGCTTGGCCTTGTTCGAATGCGACCGCCACCTGGGCAGCGACAACGACATATCGCCCAGCAATCGCCACGAACTGCGTTTCAGTTGGATGCATAGGCTGGCACCCGCGCTCGCTTTAGGACGCGCACCCCCAGTTCGGCAGGGCAGTCGTCATCGGCGTCCAGCAGCACCAGGATCCAGCCTTGTTCACCGCATTTGGCAGCAGCCAGGAGCAGGTGCCGGCGGAACTCCTCGTCCCGGTTCAGGAACCGATCCCTGGCACGCGGATAGGCGTGGGCAGGTTCACCGGCCCAGTAGGGCCGTACTGCGGCAGCAAACGCCGCAACAGGCCCGGCACGGCAGTCACTTCGCCATGCCCTTCCACAATGGCGGCCACAGTCGTCACGGTTGACGCCCGCCGAACAAATCCGCCTGGTCTTGCGCCTGCGCCGCCAGCACCTGCGGGTCCGCAGTCAACTGGTTCATCCGCAACAACTCGCCCGCGGAGAACAACTGGTCCCGCATCACCTGGCGCGACGCCTCATCCACAGGTGCAATGCGAGTCTCGCCACCTTCGGACACCACCGCGAGCAAGGCGTCCGCGCTGATCTGGCGGTCGTCCAGCAAGTCCGGGCTGTGGCTCGTCACGATGACTGGGTGTGCTGGGCCGCCCGTGCCAGCGCCGCGCGCAATACGGCGCTGGCCGCAGGATGCAGGGCGGTTTCAGGCTCCTCGATGCCGATCAGCGTGGGCGCATGGTCCACATTGCCCTGGAACAGGGCCGTCAGCACCCCCAAGGCCCGCAAGGTGCCGTCCGACATGTTTTGCGCCAGGAACCGCCAGGGATGTTTGGCACCCGCGACGTCCTGCCGGAACTCCAGCGTCTCCATCGGGCCGATCTGCTTGCGCTCCACGCCCTGCACCGTGGGCACGACCGTCTGCAGGTACTCCTGGAGGGTGGTCATCGTCTCCGGTGCCACCCGTTCCAGGTGCCCGATGACACTGGCGATGTTCTCACCCACCGGTTTGAGCAGGCGGCCGTCCTGCGGCTTTTGCAGTTCACGCATCAGCTTGGGATTCAGGTTGTAGAAACCCATTGCCGTGAGCGCATCGAACACCGGCCGGAACACCGCCAGGCCCGACACGGCCACCAGGGCCAGCCGGTCGGAGGCGACGGCGGGAAAGGCGGCCTCGCTGCTGCCCTTGAGCGCGCCGCATTCGTCCAGCGAGCCCGTCAGCGCATCTCGCACCAGATGCAAGGCATCCAGGTAGTTGCTCTTGCCCGCCCCGTTGGCGCCGACCAGGTAGGTCAACGGCTGCAGACGCACGTCGCAAAGCCGATGCTCTTGTAGTTGCGCAGCACGGTGCGGGTGATGAAAGGCGGGTGGCTCATGAAGGGGGTCCCTTGCAGCGCCGGACATGTGATACCCGGCGAATGCTGAGGATTGTCCATCGGTGCGGACAATGCGCTCCTCGATCATCCTCACAGCCGCATTCCCTTCAAATGCCGACACCCGCGCCGCCGGTGATCCCCGAAGCTGTCCCGCCCGCTGAGTCCAGCGACGCCGATCTGCCGCCACCAGCCATGCGCCTGCGTGCATGGCCGGTAACCCAGGCACTCGCCTTCGGCCGCGCCCTGCGCGCCGGCCTGCTGGGCGCGCTGTTCCGCCCCAGCGCGGTCCGCCACGTCGAAGCCAGCGTCCCGGCGCTGCTGACGCTGATCACCCTCTCCCTGCTGCCGCCGTGGGCGGACGGCCTGCTGCGCCAGGGCCTGGCCGGGCAGTTCAATCCCTGGGCCCTGCCCACCTGGGCGCTCCCGCATTCGCTGGCGCTGGTGGCCGTGTGGCTGGTGCTCAGCCCGACGCGAGCCACGGGATTCTTCCTGCCTGCCGTGGTGGCCGCCACCGCCGTCCATCTGGTGATCGACACCGTCACCTCGCTCACGTTCGCCGCCCTGGACCACACCCAGCCCGCCGCGTGGCTGGTGTGGCGGAACTTCGCCACCTGGCTGGGCTGGGGCTGGACCTGGGCCGCGACCCTTTTCGTGGTCACCCGGGTGGCGCACTTGCCGCTGCGCGCCCGCGCCTGGGCCGCCGTGGCGCTGCCCCTGTTCTGGCTGGCGCCAGGCACATGGTTCTCCCAGGACCCGGCCTTGTGGATCGCCGACTTGCCGGACGACACCGAAGCCGTGGCCGCCCCCAGCGCTGCCAGCGAAGAAGCCTGGGCCCGCCAGCCCGAGCTGCTGCTCGACGCGCTCGACCATGTCACGCCCGGCCGACCCGGCACCACGGAGTTGTTCCACATCGTCATGGGTGCCTATGGCGGCCAGGACGTGTTCGTGCGTGAGGCCCGCGCGGCGCACGCGCTGCTGAACCAGCGCTTCGGCGCACAAGGCCACGGCGTGCTGCTGGCCAACCATGCCAGCGCGGCACTGGACCTGCCCTTCGCCAACCTGACGACCCTGCGCGACACCCTCGCCACGATGGCCGAGCGCATGAACCGCGACGAAGACGTGCTGTTCCTCTACATCACCACCCATGGCTCGCCGGAGCACATGCTGTCGGTGGACCTGTGGCCGTACCAGTTCGACCCCATCGATGGCCCCAGCCTGCGCGCCGCCTTGGACGAAGCCGGCATCCGCTACCGGGTCATCGTGCTGTCGGCTTGCTATGCCGGCGGCCTGGTGGCCGCGCTGCAAGGCCCGGACACGGCAGTGTTCACGGCCGCAGCGGCTGACCGCAGTTCCTTCGGCTGCGAAAACGGGCGCGACTGGACCTATTTCGGCGAAGCCTTCTATACCCAGGGGCTGGCGAAGACCACCAACCTGGAGCAAGCCTTCGAGCTGGCCCGGGCCAGCGTCACGCAGCGCGAGATCGCGCAAGGCCAGCAGCCGTCGCTGCCGCAGGCCAGCGTGGGGGCAGGGGTGCGTGCCAAGCTGCAAGAACTCGCAAACGCGCCTTGAGGGCCGGGCCTCTCGTTTGCCGGAGCAGCCGTTCGTTCACGAACCACACGCTGCCTGTCCGGCAGGAAAGGCAATTCCATGACGATGTTCGGCACCTTCTGGGCCGGCCCACGGCTGTCTGCATTTGAAGCCGCATGCCTGCAGTCGTTTGCCGTGCGCGGCCACCCGGTGACCTTGTTCAGCTTTGGCAGCGTCGGGGACGTGCCCGACGGCGTGTCGCTCGCAAATGCGCAGGACATCGTCGACGCCTCCACCCTGACGCGTTTCCTGATCAACGGCCAGCCGAGCCTGAGCCACTTTTCCGACTACTTCCGGTATGTGATGTTCAGCAAGACGGACCTGGTGTGGATCGACACCGACGTCATGATGCTGGCGAACTTCGATCACGACCCGCGCAGCAGCCTGCTCGCCCTCGAAGACGCGCGCAGCCTGTGTGGCGCGGTCATGCGCATCGGCACCGAGGACCCCTGGCTCCCCACGTTGATCGCCCGGACCGAGGCCTTGATGGACACCCGCATGCGCTGGGGCGACACCGGGCCGCGCCTGTTGACGCAGGTGTGCGGCAATCAAGTCGGCACCGCACACCGCAAGGAACTGTTCTTTCCCATCCACTACGACGAATTCTGGAAGGTGTTCCTGCCGGAGCATTTTGAGGAATGCAAGGCCTTGTGCAAGGAGGCGTTCACCTTGCACCTGTGGAACAACATCGTGGACCAGTTGGGATTCTGGAAGGACCTGCTGCCGCCGAAGGGCTCGTTCCTGCAACATCTGTTCGCGGAAAACGGCAGCCAGACGTACTTTCGCTCCACCTTTCCCGTCGGCAACATGCGTCGCCTGGTCGAGAACTGGCGCGCCGGCCGGAGCGGCAATCAACTGGGCATCGGCAGCGTGGTGAGGCAAATGGTCCCCAGCGTGGGAAGAACCGTTCGGCACTACGTGGGGTGACGCGTGGGGTAGCCGGCACCGGCACTTCCTGCCGAAAGACTTGCCGGGGGCCGGCATTTGCCTGCGGGGCATGCGCCTAGAATTCCGCCTCTTCATCAAGCGCCCCGAGGTATCCCATGTCCATGCACGACCGCGACGGCAAGATCTGGATGGACGGCACGCTGGTCGATTGGCGCGACGCCAAGATCCACGTGCTGTCGCACACCTTGCACTATGGCTGCGGCGCCTTCGAGGGCGTGCGGGCCTACAACACCGTGCACGGCACCGCCATCTTTCGCCTGCGGGAGCACACCGAGCGCCTGTTCAACAGCGCCAAGATCCTGCGCATGAAGATCCCCTTCTCGATCGACCAGGTCCTCGAGGCCCAGCGCGAGGTGGTGCGCGTCAACCAGCTGGAGAGCTGCTACCTGCGCCCGCTCACGTGGATCGGCTCCGAGAAACTGGGTGTCAGCCCGCGCGGCAACACCATCCACCTGATGATCGCGGCCTGGCCCTGGGGCGCCTACCTGGGCGAAGAAGGCCTCAAGCGCGGCATCCGCGTCAAGACCTCCAGCTACACGCGCCACCACGTCAACATCACCATGACGCAGGCCAAGGCGGTGAGCAACTACACCAACTCCATCCTCGCCAACATGGAAGCCACCGACGAGGGCTACGACGAAGCGCTGCTGCTGGACGCCAGCGGCTTCGTCAGCGAGGGCGCGGGCGAGAACCTCTTCATCATCAAGGGCGGCGTGCTGTACACGCCCGACCTCTCAGCCGGCGCGCTCAACGGCATCACGCGCAACACCATCTTCGCGATCTGCCAGGACCTGGGCCTGCGCCTGGTGGAAAAGCGCATCACGCGCGACGAGGTCTACATCTGCGACGAGGCCTTCTTCACCGGCACGGCCGCCGAGGTCACGCCCATCCGCGAGCTGGACCGGCTGGAGATCGGCCAGGGCTCGCGCGGCCCCATCACCGAGAAGATCCAGAGCGCGTTCTTCGACATCGTGAATGGCCGCAATCCCAAGTACCGCGAGTGGCTCACCACCGTCTGAGGGCATCCCAGCCATGAGTGACACCTCCCCCTCCGCCGCCGCCCAGGCCGTTGTCGAAGTCACGGCCAAGGACCTGCAAGGCCCAGGCGCCGTGTGCTGCCCCAACCCGAAGATGCCGCTGTGGAGCAACCACCCCAAGGTCTACCTCGACGTGGTCACCACCGGCGAAGGCAAATGCCCGTACTGCGGCACCGTCTACCGGCTCAAGGCCGGCGAGAAGGTGCACTCGCATTGAGAGTGACCCCGCGGCGGGCGCGATGAGCCGCACCCTGGTCGTCGCGCCGCAGTGGATCGGCGATGCGGTGATGAGCCAGCCGCTGATGGCGCGGCTGGCCGCACGCGGCGACCGCATCACCGCAGCCGCGCTGCCCTGGGTGGCGCCGGTGTACCGCGCCATGCCCGAGGTGGCCGAGGTGGTGGCACTGCCGTTCCAGCACGGCCGGCTCGACTGGCCGGCGCGGCGGGCCCTGGCGCGGCAGTGGCGCGGGCACTTCGATGCAGCGTACGTGCTGCCCAACTCCCTGAAGGCCGCGCTGGTGCCCTGGCTGGCCCGCATCCCCCGGCGCGTGGGCTACCGGGGCGAGGGCCGCTGGGGCCTGCTCAACCAGCGCCTGCCCAATCCGCCCGGGCGGCCGCCCATGGTGGCGTTCTACAGCGCACTGGCCGGCCCCGGCGCCACGGCGGCACAACCCCCCCGGCTCGTGATGCCTGCCGCCCGGGTGAGCCACGCCACCGCAGCCGCCGGCCTGCAAGCGCAGCGCTACTGGGTCTTTGCGCCGGGGGCAGAGTACGGACCGGCCAAGCGCTGGCCGGTGGCGCACTACGCGGCGCTGGCTCGCTCGCTGCAGCAGCATGGCGAGCCCGACCCCTTGCCCATCGTGCTGCTGGGTTCGGCCAAGGAAGCCGCGCTGTGCGACGAGATCGCGGCGCTGGCACCGCAGACCTGCCGCGTGCTGGCGGGGCAGACCTCGCTGGACGACGCGATCGCGCTCATCGCCGGCAGCCGGGGCGTCGTCAGCAATGACTCGGGCCTCATGCACGTGGCAGCCGCCTTCGGCCTGCCGCAGGTGGCTGTGTTCGGCTCCACCAGCCCGGAGCACACGCCCCCGCACAACCCGCGCGCCACGGTGCTGTGGCTCAAGGAGGAGCTGCAGCTGGACTGCATGCCCTGCTTCGAGCGCGAGTGCCGCTTCGGCCACTACCGCTGTTTGCAAAGCGTGGTGCCCGCCCGGGTCGAGGCCGCGCTGCGGGCCCAGGCCGGAGAGCCCCCCGCGCCCTGAGAGGTTGTGAAGGAGTCCGGCACCGGGGTACCGGTGCCGCCCGCCGAGCGGGTGCGCAGCGGGTTGCCCACAAAATTCAGATCTCCAGCTTGCCCACCGAGACGATCGGCCCGGTCGGTGCCCCTGTGGGCGAGCCGCCTGCCGGCTCCAGGCTCACCGCGAATGCCGCGGTGTCCGCCAGCAACCGGGCCCGCAACACCCGCGTGGTGCCGCTGGCCGACACCAGGCCGAGCGAGCGCGGCGCGCCGCGGCCCGGCACCGCCCACAATTCCAGCACCCGGCCGGCACCCAGCGAGCCGATCTGCAGGGGCTTGAGCACCAGCGAGCGGCCATCGCCGCTCACGCTGGCCACGAAACTGGCCTGCGCCAGCGCAGCCGCCTCCGGGTTGGCCGACAGCACGATCACGATGGGCGGCGGCTGTGCCCCCGGCTGCGCCAGCAGCACGGCCAGGCTCACGGCCGCCACGGTCGCGAACGCCGCCGCGCCCTGCCACAGCGCCAGGCGCCGCCACCAGGCCACCGGCCGCGGCGTGGGCACCGGCGCGCGGTGGTTGAACAAGCGCTGCTGCACGCGCTGCCAGGTCGCCGGCCGGGGCTGCACCGGCTTCACCAGCGCCGTCAGGGGCATCAGCCGCTCGTACCAGGCCAGCACGGCCAGGCGCAAGGCTGGGTGCGCGCCCATCAGCGTCTCGAAGCGCTGGCGGGCCCGGCCGCGCAAAGTGCCGAGCACGTATTCGGCGGCGAGCCGCTCGGCCAGGGCGGGGCGTCCGTAGTCCATGTCAGTGCCCGCCCGGCCGCCCGAAGGGCACTGAAGCCCCCCCGGGGGGCAGCGAACGCAGTGAGCGTGGGGGCGTCATTGTCATCAGAATTCCATCGCGGCCGAGCGCTGCAAACAAGTCTTCAACGACAGCAGCCCACGCCGCACCCAGCTCTTCACGCTGCCCAGCGGCTGACGCAGGTGCGTGGCCACCTCGGCGTGCGACAAGCCCTGGTAGAACGCCAGCGCAATGCACTGCTGCTGCTCACCGCTCAGGCCGCCCAGGCAGCGTTTCACGGCGCGTGCCTGGGCCATGAGGCCCAGCTGGTCCTGCGGCCCGGGAATGTCGCTGGGCACGTGGTCCAGCAGGTCCACCTCGTCGCCGTCCGGACCAAAGCCGCGCGAGGTGCTCTCGAACACCGGCTGGGTCTCGCGGCGGCGCAGGCTGTCGATGGCGCGGTTGCGCGCCACGCTGGCCAGCCAGGTCATGGGCTGGCTGCGCACCGGGTCGAAGCTGCCTGCGGCGCGCCAGATGTTGACGAACACCTCTTGCAACACATCTTCGGCCAGCGCCCGGTCACGCTGGATGCGCAGCACCACACCCAGCAACTGCGCGCTGGTGCGCTGGTACAGCGCGGCAAACGCGGCCCGGTCGGCCAAGCCCACGCGGGCCAGCAACCGGGCCAATTCCTCGCTGCGGGGATCGGCGGCAACAGACATGGATGAAAGCAGAGGTTCCTTGCGTTCCTGGTCTTACGCAAGGCGGAGCGTACCGGATGCACGGCCGGTCGGGCGCGCCTCGTCCGTCGTCGTCCGCAGTCATCCGTACAATGGCTTGACCATGCCCAGCGCCCGTGAGTTCGTCCTGACGCTTTCATGCGTCGATGCCAAAGGCATCGTGCACTCCGTCGCAGGGCTGTTGTACCAGGCCGGCTGCAACATCATCGACTCGCAGCAGTTCGGTGACGTGCAGCACGACGACAGCACGGGCCTCTTCTTCATGCGGGTGCACTTCGAAGCCCCCGAACAACTGGCCGACGGCGCCACGCTGGAGCGCCTGTTCGCCCACGTGCGGCAGCAGTTCGGCATGACGGCGCGCTTCCACCCGTTGGCGCGCCGCCCCCGCGTGCTGCTGATGGTGAGCCGCTTCGGCCATTGCCTGAACGACCTGCTGTTCCGCCACCAGAGCGGCCAGCTGGCCATGGACATACCGGCCATCGTCTCCAACCACGCGGATTTCGAAGCACTCGCAGGCGGCTATGGCATTGCATTCCACCACGAGCCCTTGCCGCCCGGCAGCAGCGCCGACGCCAAGCGCGCGCAGGAGCAACGCATCGAGGCCTTGATCGAGCGCGAACGCATCGACCTGGTGGTGCTGGCACGCTACATGCAAATCCTCAGCCCCGAGTTCTGCACCGCACTGTCGGGCCGCGCCATCAACATCCACCACAGCTTCCTGCCCAGCTTCAAGGGCGCCAAACCGTATGCACAGGCGCACCAGCGCGGCGTCAAGCTGATCGGCGCCACCGCCCACTACGTCACTGCCGACCTGGACGAAGGCCCCATCATCGAACAAGGCGTGGAGCGGGTGGATCACAGCCTGTCGCCGGAGGGCTTCACCGCCGTGGGCCGTGACGTGGAATGCGTGGTGCTGGCGCGCGCGGTGCGCTGGCACGTGGAACACCGGGTGCTGATGAACGGCGGCAAGACAGTCGTGTTCAGCTAGGAAACCTTGCCGTGGTACGACCCAAAGCCCTGACCGCCGTCCTGATGGCCACGCCCGATGATGTCGAGGCACAGCTCTACGAGGCCATGCAGGCCGGTGACATCGAAAAACTCATGGCCACTTGGGCCGACGACGACGACATCGCCTGCGTGCATGCCGGCGGTGTGCGCCTGGTGGGTGCCGGCCCGATCCGCGCCAGCTTCGAGGCCATGTTCTCCAACGGCAGCATCGACGTGCGGCCGCTGCAGGTGCGCTGTGCCGACGGCAACGGCTTTTCGGTCCACCACGTGGTGGAGCAGGTCCGCATCAACGGCGAGAGTGGCCCGCAGATGGTGCTGGTGCTGGTCACCAACGTGTACGTCAAGACACCGCAGGGCTGGCGCCTGCTGGTGCACCACGCCAGCCCCGCCAGCAAGGGCGAGGTGCAGGAGGTCGTCGAATCGCCCTCGACCTTGCACTGACGCGCGGGGCCCCGGCCACGCCCCCGGCGCCGCGCTGGCTGCCGGGTGGCCACACGCAGACCATCTGGGCCGCGCTGGCGTCGTGGCGCTTCGAGGGGCCGGCCCCCGCCTGGCGCCGCGAGCGCTGGGACACGCCGGACGGCGACTTTGTCGACGCGGACTGGCTCGCCAGCGGCGACGCGGCGCCCGCCACCGCCCCGCTGCTGGTGTTGTTCCACGGCCTTGAAGGTTCATCCGCCAGCCACTATTCCCAGGCCTTTGCCCATTGGGCGCGTGCCCGGCAATGGCGCCTGGTGATCCCGCATTTCCGCGGCTGCTCCGGCGAGATCAACCGCGCCCCGCGCGCCTACCACTCGGGCGACCACGAAGAAATCGGCTGGATGCTGGAGCGCGCCCGCGCCGCGGTGCCTGCTGCCGCGCACCGCGTGGCCGTGGGCGTGTCGCTGGGAGGCAATGCCTTGCTGCGCTGGGCCGAGGAAGCCGGCCACACGGCCACCCGCAGCACCGACGCCGTGGCGGCGATCTGCTCGCCCATCGACCTGGCCGCCAGCGGGCAGGCCATGGGGCAAGGTTTCAACCGCTGGGTCTACACGCGCATGTTCCTGCGCAGCATGACGCCGCGCGCGCTGGCCAAGCTGGCGCAGCACCCGGGCCTGTTCGACCGCGACCGCCTGCTCGCGGCGCGCACGCTGTACGACTTCGACAACGTCTTCACGGCCCCGCTGCACGGCTTCCGCAACACCGAAGATTACTGGACGCGTGCCTCAGCCAAGCCGCAATTGCACCGCGTCCGCCTGCCGGCGCTGCTGCTCAATGCCCGCAACGACCCGTTCGTGCCGGAAGCCAGCCTGCCCGTCCTGGGCAGCGTGGCTGAGCCGGTCACGCTGTGGCAGCCGGCGCATGGCGGGCATGTGGGCTTTCCCAGCGGGCGTTTCCCAGGCCATGTGCTGGGCCTGCCCGAGGCCGTGATGGGCTGGGCGCTGCCGCATCTGGCGGGCATTGGGGCCGGCCATGGATGACATCGTCAAGGCAGCCCTGAAGAAGTGGCCGCAGGTGCCCGCCTGCTACGGCTGGCTCGCGCTCGACGCGCGCGGCGACTGGTACATGCGCGACGACCGCACCCAGGCCGCGGGCCCGTTCCCGCAAGTCAAGGGCAGCCGCATCCTGCATGACAAGCTGCGCGAGTTCATCCATCGCAACTACGAATGCAGCGACGAGGGCGCGTGGTTCTTCCAGAACGGGCCGCAGCGGGTCTATGTGGAACTGGAAGCCGCACCGCTGGTGCTGGGTGTGCAGCGTGTGGCCGAGCGGACCTGGCAGGTGTGTCCGCACACCGGCAGCCAGCCCTTGGACGTGCTCAGTGCCTGGCTCGACGAGCACGGCCGGCTGTTCCTGGCCACCCCCGCCGGATTGGGGCTGGTGCGCTCGCTGGACATGGATGCCGCAGCCGACGCAGTCAACGACGGCGCCTGGGTCCCGCAGGACGTGGCATTCGTGGATCTACCGCGCCGCTTTGGCTATCAGCTCAGCCCGCAGGCTGCACAGGCACGCTGACCGTCGCGCGGCCAGCGCGTGCAATTACTTCGCTGGAGCGGCTTGCGAGGCGGGGGCAGCTGCCGGCGCAGGGGCTGAAGCTGCCTCAGCCGGCGCCTTGGGCTCGGCCAGCTGGCCACCGCTGCCATTGGCCATATAGACCACGGCACGACCCAGTTCCAGCTCGGAGAAATCACCGCCGGCTTGCGGCGGCATGTTGCCTTTGCCCTTGAGCGCCGAGTTCAGCAGAGCGTCATAGCCGCTCTTGAGACGCGGGGCCCAGGCGGCGGCATCGCCGAACTTGGGGGCACCCGCCACACCGGCCGTATGGCAGGCCGTGCATTGCCCGGCAAACACCTGCTGGCCATTCTTGAGCGCGGAGACATCCGATGCGTCCTTGATCTCCACCGAGCCCACGCGCTGCAGGCGCGCGGCCACGGCCTGCTCTTCCAGGCCACGGCTGCCGGCGGCCGGCTTGGGCGACGAGGTGACGCTGGAAACCAGCACGATGATGGTGAAGATCGGCACCACGAACGAGAAGAACACCGCCAGGATCAACTGCTTGGGCGTCTTGATCGGGCCTTCGTGTGATTCGTGGTCGGACTGCGTGGAGGCGTCGCTCATGCGGGTCTCGGTCGATGGATGGCGCGGGGCATGAAATGGATTCTGGCCACAGCAAGACCTTGCGTGCGAAGGACCCCCAAGACCTTGCCGGGCGAAGGACCGCGATTATAGGGGCCGGCCTGTGCCAGGGCGGTCGCGGCTATGCTAGGCGCTCCTGCCTGCAATGCCTTCCACCACGCGAACCCCGACCATGAGCAATTTCGACAACTTCATCAATGGCGAATGGCTGAAAGCCGAGAGCTACAGCCCCAACATCAACCCGTCCAACCTGGCGGACGTGGTGGGCCGCTACGCCCAGGCCGACGCCGCCCAGCTCGATGCGGCGGTGCAGGCGGCGCAGGCGGCCTTCCCGGCCTGGGCCAGCTCCGGCATCCAGGCCCGCAGTGATGCGCTCGACAAGATCGGCACCGAAATCCTGGCCCGCAAAGAGGAGCTCGGCACCTTGCTCGCCCGCGAGGAAGGCAAGACCAAGCCCGAGGCCATCGGCGAAGCGGCGCGCGCCGGCGCCATCTTCAAGTTCTTCGCCGGCGAATGCCTGCGGCTGTCGGGCGAAATGCTGCCCTCGGTTCGCCCCAACGTCGGCGTCGAGATCACGCGCGAACCCATCGGCGTGGTGGGCCTCATCACGCCGTGGAACTTCCCCATCGCCATCCCGGCCTGGAAAGTGGCCCCGGCGCTGGCCTTCGGCAACTGCGTGGTGCTCAAGCCGGCCGACCTGGTGCCCGGCTGCGCCTGGGCGCTG
>Ga0307516_10004111_pt1 | contig 18151 bp, 28 predicted proteins | sample 19_EM_MG_FD_203310 | JGI IMG/M metagenome (GOLD analysis project Ga0307516, IMG submission 203310) | Populus trichocarpa ectomycorrhiza microbial communities from riparian zone in the Pacific Northwest, United States - 19_EM | ecosystem: Host-associated > Plants > Roots > Unclassified | place... | reverse complement strand
TACATACCAGCGTTCGCTCCAGCTCCCAGGGTCATTGAATACTTTAGCTTCCCGATCACCGGCATGCTCAGGCCCGATTGGTCTCCGCCCACCTCATACGGCATTGTGGGGGAATAGGGATTCTCAACGAGGCTTCCTCTTCCAGGGCTCTGGAAGGCGGAACTTGAATTGCAAGTGCTGTTTACTGGCGCATAGCAAGAGTACGCGCCCAGTCCCACGACTTCAAATAACACCATCCAATCGGATCGCGTGTATTACCAGTTGTGTATATTACCAGTGTGAACTATTTACCCTTCCGATAGGTTCATAAGTTCTGTTGTCGAGAGTACACATACAGAGGGATACAGGAAAAAGAGCGGTTGAGCATCGGGAGGGGTGACGTTGGTCGACGCGTCTGTACCGAAACGTTTAGGCATCGTTGACCTTCTCATTCGAGTGGGCAGGGGAGACGTTGCCGTTACGGTACTCGACCTCAGCCATTTTGGCACCCAGGTGGACCCGGCGATCGGGAGAAACGACTGTGTGAGGTGGAAGTCAACACTCGCGATTTCCGGAGGATTACAGGATTTCGCACCTCGGCTGGAATCAGTAAAGATGGCTTCGTAAACAACCAATGCGATCAAGGTTGCGAGGATATTCGTGAGGGCAGCAATGGCCGCGTAGGCCCCACCGCTGGCTTTGCTTCCCCAGATGGCGACTGCCATCATACGACCTCCAACATCACGAGCTGTGTTGGCGGCAATACCGATCGGAGCATAGCCCCAGATGATCATGGCATAGGCGAGGGCGATGATCATAGAGAAGGAAGAGGTGGGAACGTAGAAGTTTGTGGGGTCAACACACGCCCAGATGACCATACCGAGGAGGAAAGTCTGATGGAAAACTAAATAATGGCAGGGAAATTGGTAGATGCCCAGGTGCTTACGCAGATGAATTCGTTGAAGAAGACATATTTCAGCGTTGCTCCGGCAGGGGGGTACAACGCAAAACTGCCTGCAATGCCCTGTGGGGTGAAGTTGATGACATTGAATGCACCTGCGGCCTCCAAGGCATGGGTGAGCTTCTTGATCTGGTCGTGGTACTGAACGTAGATGACCAAGCACGCGACAAAGGAACCCAAAATCTGGGCGATAACGTATCTGGCAGCCTTGAGGGGAGGGAACTTCTTGAAGATGGCTGCCACGATGGTTATGGCAGGACTGAGGTGAGCTCCCGACACGGGGCCAGCGATGGAAATGGCGAGGACGATTCCTACGGCGTATGCGAGACCAATACCGAGTAGGGCTACATCACAAGGGTGTCAGGGCGATCGAGGTCAGGCGGGAGGAAGAGGCGACCGACATCCAACGCCCTCTATCTTAGCGAGGGTGCCCAAATTATATGCAATAGTAGCACCTGTGCCGGCGAAGGTGTAAATGAATACACCAAGCTAGGAGCATAGCGTCAGGATGCAGCCAACATGAAAGAACGGGGAGCTCGGACAAATTCGGCGAAGCACTCAGCGAACCACCACGCCTGTTTGTGCTTGACTCTCTCCCACCCCTTCCAAAAACCAGAGCGAGGCTCGAGATCCCCGAAATGAACGAATTGGTCAGACATTGTGACGGAAGTGAGCGCAGGGGGGAGGCGGGGCCGCGGTGTGGAGCGGGGTGTGGGATGAGGTGGGACGAGTGAGCCCGCTGGCTTTATGGGAAAACGGATCGTCCAGACCACACAGTTCGTTTGCGTCGGGTCACCGCGAGATGAAAATCGAAAGTCAATTGCGCTGGATCACAAAACCCACATGATCAGCGGCACTCTGATCGTAGTTGATTCGAAATAATAACCGAAGAGACCATGTGCAACGGGCTCATACCCGTGGTATGAGACGATCGGGGGGCGAATCTCTTATTCGGCATGCAGGTAACTTCTCGTTTCCTTTACGTCCTTTTGCCTGCACTCCCCTGAGGATAGCAGTTCACACTTCGAAATTAACTCACGATCCATCCGACGGATGCATGATTCGCTGTGTGTTGGGAAGTGATGGTAGAGATCTGCAGGGATGTCCACAGATGGAAATGATCTTGGCGGATGTCGGCATGATCAGGGAAAGAACCACGGGGTGCCGCAGGGTTGGCAGAACGAAAGGTGCGGGGGTGCAATGCCGAGAGCAGGGGTGGGAGGACACGGAGTTGTGATTAAAGTATGATTATTGGCCGGAAAGGCACCACCGAAGGACTCTAAGATTCCTCAACGTATTTGTGTCGGATGTCCTTCCATTGTTTCTGCAAAAGGCGAGCGCAATCAGAAGGGTGGGCGCGAGCGAAGAACGAGCCGAAAGTCACATACACCCTTATTCCAGGTGTCCCAGAATTTGTCGAGTCCCTGGTCGAAACCGACGGTGAAAGCGAAGGTGGTAGCGAAGATGCTTGTGACGAAGATACCTGGCAAGGAAGGCGTGAGTTTTCTGGATTGCACAAAGTGGTTGGCGGCAGCGTCGTACTGTTTCGTCGGGCAATGGTGTTGTAGAACGCGTTGGTGAACTGGAGGCAAATGGGCAAAGTCAGCAAGTACCCGGACACCCGGACGGCGGTGAACCCACGGCCATGGTCGTCGACGGAGGAGAGGGAATATCGGATGTTGCCGGGAGTCGCGTCCAACTTCGACCGCGATGATGAACTCGACGCGCCTCATCCGCTCCTCACTTTCCTCAACACGAGCCTTTTCTTCCAACGCACCCCGCCTCGTCGCCGACCTCACTATCCCTGCACCCTACGATGGACCGCCGCTGCCGCCTTTTTCTAGGTCGCCTCCCCCCCAGCCGCAAAGGGTGAACCCGTACTCGAGGGAACATCAAATGAAGGGCCCCCCGGAACCCAACAAGTTTTACCTCAACGTCCATTCTACACGAAATAACACCATTGCCACCTTCACCGACCAGGGAGGGAACCCAATTGCCTGGTGGACTGGAGGTTCTTGCGGTTTCAAGAAGGTTAACCGTGCCAGCTACGAGGCCGGCTACCAATGTACCGTCAGGGCCTTTGAGAAGATACTCGACCACCGGAAGGAGGTGGGACCATTCTCTTTGGAAATTGTCTTCAAAGGGTTTGGTCAAGGGAGGGACGCCATGCAGAAGGCGTTGCTTGCGGCGGAGGGGCAGCAGGTCCGCCCGTTTGTCTCTAGGCTCACGGACAAGACTCCAGTGAAGATTGGTGGTACCAGAGCTAAAAAGACACGCAGACTCTGAGGTTGGTCCCTGGATTCTCCTTACGTTCTCAGCAGCAAACTGACTTTCGGCAGCGACACATACGTTCCATCCCATTTATTAGACCATTAATCGTATACTTGCAACCGCTTTCAAAACACCGCATTTTATTTGTCACCGTCAAGACTACCCCCCGCGGGGCTCGATGTTATGCATATTTCGTTCCGACAAATCCGTACAAAAGTACTTGAGACTTGACAATCTCTCGGCTTCTCCGCCGCTTCGTCCGCCCATCCGATTTGAGCGGCCCCATAGTTTGAGCGTATATCTGCTATCACATGGGGCTGCTGCTTCGAGGTACGGTCCGTTACCACAGTTTCTTTTCTACATGGACTGAATGAGCCACCGCTCGTTTTCTGACAAATTTTGACACGGTGCTTCCCTCGTGCTTTACTTGATATGGTTTATCCAGCTGACGCCCAAAATGTGCTTGGAGAATTCGTGTCTCGCATCACCCCACCGGCGTTCGGATCATCGAAAATCGAACGGGGCGGTCACCCCCTATGATTGGCAGCCAGCCAACCTCCCCAACAGCGACATCGCACCCTACGATGGGCACAACGGTCTGGCGAAGCCGACCTGGCCAGATCGGAGTGGAGGAGGGGCAGATGGCCGTGTTCGCTTCCGTATCCAAACCGCTGTACTTCTGTAGAAGATCTCTCTTCCGTCGCGGTCCTTCGCTTCGGTCCCTGATCCCGGCGGTAGAAACATGAGATGATAATCTTTGGCTCCCTCGATCGGCGATCACTTTCGCCACAGCGCCCCCCAACCATGTCCACCACCTCTACCACCTCCTATCGGAGACTACTGGCGGAACTCGTTCCAGCGGTACCCGTAAACGCCGTTGGGCGAGCAGAGTCGACCTCAGACATCCCGATAGCCTGGAAGCTCGACCTGTGTCCAGACAGAGAGGTCCGACGGCTCGGGTACGACACTGGGCTGGTGCCACAACTCGCCGAAAGTTTCCGACAGTTCGTGGGTGAGGTGGATGGAGAGGTGGAGGCGGGCTGGGGGCTCCAGTTTCCTGGCGAACCAAAACTCCTCCCTGGTCGTTGCCCAGGTTCGGTCGAGGACGGAAGCGCTGTGTTCTCAGTGCAGGAGGCCTTTAGGGGCTTCCAACGACTTTTCCTCGCCATCTTCGACGACCTCAAAAACCGGCATCCTGCTTGTGGTGCCTTGAAGGGACGCTCTTATCATTTATCCCAGCGGTCTCAGGGGCTGGACGACGTCCAATTACATCTATGGTCGCCCTCCTTCCCAAAGGTAGAGATCCCCGTCCTACAATGGAGCTACGAGGACACGCAAGTACTGGACGAAAGTGCCCCGCTGGTAGAGGAGTTGAGCCGCTCATGGAACCCTGTTTCAATCTCTCGAGGTTTCCCTTCTCCTTATCGACCAATTTCCAAGGTCTGTCGTACAACACCTACTGACCCATAAAACCCCCTCAACCTCCGCAGGCGATGTACTGGACCTCACACAAAAACGACATTCCGGCGTATTTCGTGACAAGCTACAAACAGACGGTGCTATTTCGTCGTCGCGGTTCCACGCTATACACCGCTCCTGTTATTAGTGCGGGTTGTGACCCCTCCTCTGGTCTGTTACCCTGTATCATGGGCCTTATCTTCTCTCGTTGCGCCGAAGCCGGTCTTTTGGATTATTATCCCTCCCCATCCTCCCTCCCCCTCCACCACTCAGCAGTCCCAAAGGCGGCAGCGACTGAAGGAACTCCGCTCTCCGCGTGTTCAGCCGCTTCGCAGAACCCATGCGGAGCCGTGCATTCACTGTCGCTTGGATTTGGAAACGAAGACCCACATTCACTCAAAAATCCTTACAACCTTGTCTGGCTCACTTCCCCGAACTGCGGCATTGGGCCGAAGAATATCCGATCAATAGCCTGCTCGAGTCGACTCGGGTTTGGACATATGGGTAACGTCTACCGAGGAATCACCGACACGGGATTAGAAGTGGCGGTGAAGATTGTAACGGGGAGGGTTAATCGAGGAGCGTTACGTTACGAGTCGGAGGTCTACGCGACGCTGGTAGGACTTGGGGCTACAGGGGGGACCATCCCGGTTTGTTACGGATTCGCGGAGTCTGGCGATCCGGAAGATGAGTCCGGGTTTAGCGTGCTGGTGTTGGAGTGTATAGGAGATGGTAAACCCGCGGTGAATGACTTTTGTCAATTGCCGCCGGAGGACAGGTCCGTTGTTTCCTTCCGTACCACACGTTGCTGGAAACGCTAACCCCACAACGATGTTCGCAGGGTGTACCTCTTCCACGCGATGCGCGACCTACATAACCTAGGGTTCGTCAACCGCGATCTGACGAGCCGGAACGTCGTGCGCGACAAGCGCGGTCGCCTGAGGGTCATCGACCTCGAGCACGTTAGGCGCCACAAATGCCATCCGAACCATTCGAGGTTTGGACAATGCCGTGATGCCGGTTTGAATTGTGAAGACTTCAGCTGCACAGTCGCTCGGCTCGGCGTGGACGATTTTTAGACTTAGGTTCTCATTTCTTTTTGGGTGTCTCTCCGGTATCTCTCCTTTTCCCCGTATCTCCCTCTCTCTCTGCGACTGTTTGTATTTGGGGTTTCTTCCCTCCTTCTCTGTACAGAGCCTCATGCTCTACTGGCCGCTTGCGATTGTATCGGTTTAGACTACGGCATTGTCTCCTTACTTCTATCACTTTCAAACCACTTTCCCAGGACAGTGACTACCCGACTTCCTATGTATCTCCCTAGACTTGTACCTCCGACTGGTATCACACTGTGCATCTGTTGTAAAGTCACGGTAGCAATATTAGCGACATAGAGGCCTTCATATTCAAGCATCGGTAGAAGTGTACATCCCCAGTAGCAAAATTTGGCGGGTGTGATGAGCAATATCGCCCGCACCCCGTCCGTGGCAATGGCAAATGTCCACGTGCGCTACTCCGCCGCCCAAACTGTCCGGAACTCGGTAATCGCGGGTAAATCAGAAGCTGAGAATCGACCACGTAAACTCATCTCCCGCCTCATTATCCTGCAACTCCGCCAAGGTCAGCTTCGAGCAACACGGAACGGAATGAGCGCCACATACAAACATGAAAACGATCGTGTCCTGTCCCACCATCACGTCGATGCAGAAATCCATATTTAGGTCCAACGGGATCGGAATCTCATAGGAGGTATAAGGGAGGCTGCAACCCACCGCGGCCTCCAGTGGGATCCAATCAGGTAATTGGAAGGGCGGGTCGGTTACGACCTGACTTCGGTTCTCCTGTTCGTCGTGTTTCGGATCCGAAGTAGCTTCCGTTTTATCCCCGGGGACAACCTTCCCCCCGCCAAGGCCCTCTGCCAACGTGGGTTCCTTCTTGTTGTCCTGGGCCTTAGCAACCGTTTCACAGTGGCCAGGAGCTAGTGTGGATCCAGATTCGTTGTCCTTTCTAGCCTTAGCCTCAACCTCAGCAGAGAGGCGACGCCGGACAGCATAAGGATTAAAATCAATGATCTCCATCGTCCTTGACCGCTCCAGAGGAATGGAAATAAACCTGGTTCCATACACAGACAACAAATCCGAGCAACCATGGGCAGAAGTCGGATAAAATAGTCTTGTGTCGTGCCCCCACCCTACCCAAGGGGTGTGGACCTTCGAACCTGGTAACCGCTTCAGCCCTTCCCGCGAATTAACATAAGACATGAGATTGTGGAAGAGGACGACAATTGTGTAAGAGTCCGAGTTGAATATGTTGTCCTGGGTGGCCCGGAGAGTTATCACAATTATTCGATGCTCCGGAGCAACAGAGAACAGGGTTTCTTCATCCTCGCCTGGGCACCAAGTCGGAGTGGGTTCGCAGTGGATATTTATGTCCGCGGCGAGTACAGATATAGCCGGGAAGTGGAAAGTGTGATCCGCACCCACGAGGGAGACTTCAACATCCCCGTCTTGAACACTTACTACCCGCAGGAGAGGTTCTCGGGAGGGGGCGGGGGTGATGTGCCCGACCAGTACTCGACCAAAGTCAAGGAATGTGAAAGAACGAATGCAGCAGCACTTGATGGTCTGTTCACCAGGATGCTACCGCGTTAGCGATCGGGCTGCCAAGGTGAGCTACCCATTACGAAACAAAGGAGCTCACCATCATTCGTGCGCCGGTATGCCAGTTCCACAATACAAGACTGTCCTCTTGATCGTTCCAATCCGTCCTCGTAGCCCAATCCTCAGCATCATAATCCGCGGTGAAGTTCTGGAACAGGACCGCGAGGTACGGCCCAGTGACCGACATGGCAAACGACCAACCGTCCGATCGCTTGGCGGTCAGGGTCTGTACCAACACAGGGATAGATGCAGATGGATGAGGCTTTCCCGTTTCCAAGTGTAACAAGACTGTAGAAAAGACCGGCTCTCTAAACACAGATTCAACTCAACGTTCTGCGACTGGATCTGGAGCCAGTGGACTTACTCTGTCGGGTCACGCCTTATCGCAACCAACAAATTCAACGCCTTGTCGATATAAAGGTCGTCCAGCGCCATTCCGTGTAACACTTTTTCGTCCCCCTCGAGGTTCCTGAACTTTGATGGCATATGAAGGAGCCTCAGATCCTCTCCCTCGAGCATCGCCAGCAAATCGCCGTCCAGAAGCGAAATTGGCCATGAGGGAAAGGTCAGGGTCCGTTGGGAGGTCCATTTGAAGCGATCCCAAGATTCTTGAGAGGCCTCGAGCTGTTTCATCCGGTGTATGGTGGAAGTTCGGGCCCGCAGTCCTGGAGTGCCATCCACCATCCCACACGCGCCAAGTTCTACTTTGTATCGGAGCGATATAGAACGGTCGATTACATCCTTAAGGACACGGTCTACCTATGGGCAAGAGAAGTGGCGCGTTAGCTATCGTCTTCGTGGGTGGCCACGGAAGAGGGATGGAAACAAACCCTTTTGCACCGCAACACGTCACAGAAACTCAACTCTGGCTGGCCAAGAATATGCTCGAGAAGCTCCACGGGGAGGTTCAGGGAGGCGCGTCGTTGTCCCATGGGAGGAGTTAGATGGGCGAGACGAGGAGAGAGATGACAAGGAATAATTATGGCAAAGGCGTGACGCCCAATCGACTTGATTGGCCCGGTGCCACCCCTGCTCAAAAACGGCACAGTAGATGGGATACATCTGAAGACAATCATACTACGGATACATGAGGTATCTGCGTCCTAGCGGGTCGGTGGGATATCACCTAGCTCAAGAGAACGGAAAGGAGAGCTGCAGAGAAGGGACCGAAGACAGAAAAGAGAACAGAAGTGGCAGGCGATGAATCGCCATTGGTGTTGCCACTTCCAGGCTGTCCCCCCTTGCCACCACTCACAACGCCAGGGATGTAGTCACCAGTCGTGTTTGGCGGGACTGCCCCGATATACTGACGACCGAGGTCGTTGATCCTGCCATCGGTGCCCATGATTCTGACATACTGGGAGGAGGACGATCAGAAAGACCGCTCGGTATTTAGCACAACCAATTACCTCGTTGACGCCTTGCAATTCTTTCATCGCCCCGAACCAGGAATACCGCTCGACCCATCCAGTTTCGTCCATGAACGATTGTGTAGCATTCATGAAGTTGATCACATCCTGTGGCGAGCATTGCTCATCCGCCTTGACAAAGTTCTGTGACACACCCATTCAGACGCCACGTGAATGGGGGACACGATTTACTGACCTGACACGCCCATTCGGTGACCCAGATCGGGCGTTGGAAGGTGTCGTGGATGTCTTGTAGGTATACGACGAACTGGGTCGAGTTGATCCCATACCAGTGAAGGGCAATAAAGTCGACGGTGCAACCTCCAGCGCACGCAGTAAGGAAATCCTGCAACCAAGTCTTTCCAGATGGCGCACTCGTAGGTGCAGGGGAACCCAATAGGATACCTTGCGCCTTGAGCGGCTGCAAGTGAGCCTTCCAGAGTTCCGCGCCCCGCTGCGGAGACAAGTTGGACTGGTCAACGTACTGCGGCCTACGTGACCGAGGGTGAGGCAAGTCACAGATGGCGTGTCTGAGGTAGGCTTACTCGTTGAAGCCAAGAGCATGAGTGGCCTTTCGAGTACGGATCGTTTGGTTGATGGTATCCATCCACCGTTCAATCTGTCGTTCACCCCATAACATGGGGACGTATTCAAGGGAAGTATCGATGGAATTTGGGCTCCACGTATAGTACCTTTTGAGGTTCATGATTTGGTCTCGGTTCTGCAAACCGACTGGGAGATATACACGCACCACGACACCTTCCCAGTCGTTGCGTACTGTTCGATATTGTTGTAGGGTCCGTTTGGCCAAGCTAAGCCAGCCTTGGGGGTCGGACCAACCTTTCTGCGACTGAGGGGGTCGGAGAAGACGGTCAAGGAAAACAACAGAGTGTTGATGATAGCAATCTTGAGAGACATGGGTTCTTGGGGGGTCCACGCTGCTTTCTTAGGATTTTATAGCAATCCCCACTGGGTGGAGTGCCGGTGAGAGTTCGCCTCGGCCCCTCATGGATTCGCGGTGGAGAACTGGGCACAGATAAGTGGCGTGACGGGAGACGGTGTAACGCGTCACGCTCCTCTTCCCCAGCCTCATCTAGCTGATGTTACGTCTATCATCAGCTACCCGCCTCCTCACGCTCCATCCCCTGCCACCGCCCTCGACTCTCCGGACTCTCAATGCCCTGCCCGCCGCCCTCAGACAACGCACTCCACTCTCGACATACCACGCGCGACGGTCGGTAGCCGCACTGGCAACCGAAACCTCCGGAGTCCAACACTCCATCCTCACCCACGCCCCCGTTCTCAAGGACATCGAGGACTCGGAGTACGACACGGACCTGCTACCCCCAGAAGAGGCCACGTTGGAGATCACCCAGAGAGCTGCCGAGGTACGTTTCCGACCATCTTCAATTCCAGATCCCCCATTCGCTGGTTCCAGATCTGCTTCCGTTCCGCTCCTGGATGCCGAGCTGACGGAGGTCTACCTCTGTTTTTGTAGCACCTACGCGCAATCTCCCAGCGGGAGAAGAATCCAGAGGCAGCTCTGAGGATAACCATAGAGTCAGGGGGGTGCCATGGGTACCAATACAAAATGGAACTCTCGAAGCACTCCCAGCCAGATGATTAGTAAGACCCCAACCCTCGGTTGTGTGTGTACGCCAAAATCTGACGGAGTTATTCCCTACACAGCGTATTCTCTCACCCCGTCGTCAAACCCTCAAATGTCGTCGTGGACGCCGTTTCAATGTCCCTTCTCAAAGGGTCCACCATCGACTTCGCCACGGAGATGATCGGAAGCAGCTTTCGAGTCGTGGAGAATCCTCAATCAAAGGGCTCGGGATGCGGGTGTGGTGTGAGTTGGGAGCTCAAGTTATGATTGAGCGCATTGGATTTTTGTACACCTCATACCGTATATCACTAATGTAGTTACACATAATCACCGTTCACAGCATATGATCATGGATTGTAGTTCGCGAGCTCATGAGGTACTCGTTGTGGGTTTGCGCCCTTGAGGGTTGGGTGTCGCGGTTTGCGTTGGTTCGGGTGTATGAATAATACGGTCGGGGTACCTAACGATGGTCAGCTTGGGGAGTTAGAATTATCGCGAGCGACGGTTACCTTGTCCTGATCCTCGTCAGGAGGTCTGGCTCACATATCTGATCCGTACCCAACTGATTCCCCAATGTAAGCCACCTGGGGCAACCATTAGCCTTGTCAGGGGCGCGTGGCTACGGGCCAGTGACGTACCCTGTACGTGTGTTGTGTTTCCTTCCAAAAATCTCGACTTTCCTACCTCCGGGGCACATCCTCTCAATGAGCTCGTACACCTCGTCCGGCTTTCGGCTTGTCTCTCGGACCTCTGAAACCACAACGTCGGTGTCGATACCCCTACTCGCCCAGGAAGGGAACTTGAGGTTGCCGTCTTCATCGTGAACGGTCTTGACTCCGACGAGCATGTGCTCTTTAGTGTGGTTGAGCCAGTGCCCTGTCCGTCCTGTGCGTATCAACCGTTGGAGCTGTAGCAAATACGGTCAAGTCGAGCCGCGAATGGGTCTGGGTTCCGGTTGATTTTACCTGGTTGATCTTCACCCAGATCAATTCATCCACCCGGGTGTACCCCCACACACGCATACACTCACGTCCAACCTCCATGGCTCTGCCGGTGACCCAGAGAAAGAGTAGACCCTCGTCTTGGAGTGACGGAATTGGCATCCCTCGCATTTCGTCATCGGTCATGGTGCCATAAGGTAACTAGCGGTCTGTTAGCCAGTCCGCTACTGGCAGGAACGAAAATTGTCATACGTACACTCATATGGATATCCCAAGGAGGGTCAGCAAGAATAACGTGAAATTTCCCCAGAGTGGAGTAATCGAACCGCCTCAAATCACAATTCAGCCATTGCGGAGGGAGCTGTGGGCCAAGGTGGTTAGGGCGGGCCATGTGCGGAGAGAAATTCCTCACCGGCTGGTCCTCTTTTCCTAGTGGACCCATTCCAATCTCCAATTTATACGGCTTCTTCCTCCCTCTAGTGCTGTTTCTCCATGCCTGGGCTTCCTGGGAACCGCCATCACCCTCATCGTAGTCCACTTCATAGTGGAGGTACCGACAGGGGGCTTTCTCCTTCCCTCTTCCACCTGCCCCCAAGCCAGATGGGAGCGAAACCGCTCCAGGGGGGCGCGGAAGCTGTGCAGAAGGTAGAGGAGGAATCGAAGGAGATTGGGCGTATGTGGGTTCAGAATAACACGTATTGAGATATGAGCAGTGGCCGAGGGAGACGTCTGTATGGGAACGGATGAGAGGACGGAAGTGGATTCTATCACAGGGAGTTATTGTCAGGTTAGGGCCGTCGTGGGGGAGGTTGGGACGTTGCGCCTGGACACAGTCCGCCTTGGTTACGTGAGGACAAATCGGCTCGAAACTGCCGTTGAGGGATCGACGCTGGATACGCGTGAGAGATGTATACGAAGAGGGTGTACTTTGAGATGGGATAGTACCTGTTCGGCTAGGAGCCTCCCTTTTGCAGTTGGTTTCTGGAGAAGCTCGTAGACCTCCTTCATTTCCTTGTTCAGGTTGCTGAGGGAGGAGACAGTGGGCTTCGGAGGATGGATTTCTTCCTCCTCCAGAGATGACTGGCCATGCTCCGAGCCTTCTCGAGATTCTGCCTCCTCGTCGACGGGTCGTTTCCGCTTCTTCGGATTAGAGACCACACCGCTGCCATCATACGGGACCTGGGTTGATTTCTTGATCAGACCAACGTTCATGACCGTGACGCCAGAGGCATCCTTGAGCAGCGTAATGGTCCCATGTTCCCAGCCTTGTGGTTGAGAGAGAGTCTCTAGTATCGCTTCGAACCGGTGGAGTTCATGGAGTCGGAGCAGCGGGGCTTTGCGCGAGGAAGCGATTACGCGGCCGAGGAGATTCAGGGAAGATATTGGGGTGGTCACCGCTATGGGGGAGAACAGAGAACGAATGGCGGAGGATATTTCTGGGAGCAGAGCGTCCGCCATCCTTTACGTAGCCGGAGAGCGGAAGTGAGCCTTTCCTCAGGTGTAGAGCCGGGGCGCAAGTCGCGTTGAGTGCGATCGTCTCTCCCCTACCTCCATGTCCTAGGGGCTCAACACGACACGACCACCCGCGAAACCAGTGCTGCGTTATTCCTCGCGTCGCACGCGTTCTATCGTATTCTCCGACCCAGAACCGGTGAGGCCAGATGCCAGACAATCAGATATTCAAGGTACGGGCGGCGGGTGCGCTCGAACTCGGACCAGACTGATTCTGAGCATTCTAGGCCACATACAGTGGTATTCCTGTATATGAGATGTACGTGGTTTCGTCTAAAATTCCGAATTTCCGTTTCCCCGAGGAAGTATGGTCAATTTTTTTACTTTGCTTTCGCGTGGCTCAGGATGTGCAACGGCGTAGCGGTCATGCGCCGCCGGTCGGATTCGTGGCTTAACGCGACCCAAATCCTCAAGGTCGCGAATTTCGACAAGCCCCAACGAACCAGGATCTTGGAACGCGAGGTTCAGAAGGGAGAACACGAAAAGGTCCAGGGAGGGTACGGGAAGTATCAAGGTACTGTCTGCGATAAACCAGTCCTCGGAAAATCTCGGTCTGACGCGATGTCGTGGGTCCTTAGGCACCTGGATTCCTTTGGACCGCAGTATCACCCTGTGCAAACAATATCATTGCGACAACCTTCTTCGCCCGATCCTCGAGTTTAACCAAGATTCTAAAAGCCCTCCGCCCGCCCCTAAACACGTCACCGCCCCTGCCACGAAACAACCTCGCCGCGGGCAGCCACAACCACAGCCACAACCAGAACCTTCCGTATCTGCACGTGCCACCCGCTCTTCTCGTAAACAACAAAACGAGGAATCCGATATCGAAACACTCTCGGACCGAGGCTCTGTGGATGGGTCGTTACCGCCCACACCATTGGACGTCGCTTCTTCAAGTTCCCGAACTCCTTCCCCGATCGGGAGCAACGCGGATTACGATTCCGAGGACGTCGCGGGCTCGCCGCGGTCACGGAAACGAAAGCCCAGACGCCCGCGTCGCGGCGGCACTCCGCCCTCAAACCCGGGCGGTCCGGCGGAATACGCCGACCAGATCTTGGAATACTTCATCTCGGACACCAACCACATCCCCCCTGTGCTTATCACGCCTCCCCAAGACTTTGATCCAAACATGGCTATTGACGATGATGGCCACACTCCTCTCCACTGGGCCGCAGCCATGGGTCGGATCAGGATAGTCAAGCTCGTTTTGTCTGCCGGAGCAGATATCTACAAGGTTAACAGCACCGGTCAGACTGCCCTCATGCGGAGTGTCATGTTCGCAAATAACTATGATGTTCGCAAGTTCCCGGAGCTGTACGAGTTATTACACAGGTCGACACTCAACATCGACCACTCCAACCGAACCGTTTTTCACCACATCGTTGATATCGCGATGACCAAGGGCAAGACACACGCCGCTCGTTACTACATGGAAACCGTCCTCAACCGGCTATCTGATTATCCCAAGGAGTTGACGGACATCATCAACTTCCAGGATGAGGATGGTGAAACCGCGTTGACCCTTGCCGCAAGGTGCCGCAGCAAACGGCTCGTCAAGCTCCTCCTTGACCATGGAGCCGATCCCAAAATTCAGAATCGGGACGGGAAAACGACGGAGGATTATATTCTAGAAGACGAGCGATTTAGGGCATCCCCTATTATTCCTTCCCGTGCCAGTTCGATGTCCTTCCGGAATGCCCAGGCGGCGTACCCACCCACTGGGGCGCCCAACAACTATGCCTTCGCCCCCGCCAACGGCGACCGGGCGCCATTGCATCATTCCAGTACGGCGCAAAGGGCGAGCACGAAATGTGTCAACGAGATGGCGGACATGTTGGATAGCCTGGCGGCTTCGTTCGACACCGAGCTTCGGGAGAAGGAACGTAGTATGAATCAGGCCAACGCTTTACTCGCTAACATCCAAGGAGAAATCCTGGAGAGTCAGCGTGCGGTCGCACATCTCCAGAACCAGGCCCAGGGGCTCCCTCAAGTCGAGGTCAGACTCAAGGGGTTGGAAGATGATGTGACGACGAAGATGGGCAAACGCTACCGACTTGGGTGGGAGAAGTGGGTGAAGGACGAGGAGGAGCGCGAAAAGCAGGTGAGGGAAATGAACCATGGCGGGATTCCTTCCATTCCATCCAGCGCTTCTCTCGTCGATGAGGTGGAGGAATCGGTTCCTGGGCTCAAGCGCCGGATGATGGACAATTCAGACCTTGCCGAGCTGTACGCGAACATCCCAACGGACCCAGAGGCGCTGAAACAGGAGTGCGAGAAGCTGAGGGAAGAGATGGTCCAGCACCGGAAGCGTCGTAGGGTCGCATTTGAGGAGCTGGTCAAGTTCCAGGCGGAGGCTGGGACAGGTGGCCGGATGTCTGAGTATCGGCGGTTAATTGGAGCAGGGTGCGGATTGCCCCCATCCGACGTCGATGGCGTGTTGGGCATCTTGGTGGAGGTGCGTGCCTTGGTTGCGGCTCTTACGGATCATCTGCTAACGAGCGGCCATCAAACGCAGACGTTGGAAGCGGAGGAGCCGAGCTCGGTTGCTACCTGGACGGGGCTGAAGCCGGGGGGGACGATGAGCTCGACGCCGAGCAGCGCGTCGATGGTCTAGTGGGCTGTACATTGTCCCGTTGTAAGTTATGGGCAGCACAATGGTTGATGGGGAGGATGATCGCATCTATCTCAGAACGTTGGAACAATAGAAGTCGCTACCGCGTCACGTGCCCAGTGGTACTTGACCTTCTCTGCGCATTCGGTGAAACAGAGCAAGGGCTCTTCTTGACGCTCGCCATCTTTTTCCTTGTACTTTTATCTTTCCTTTGGCTTTGTACTCCTACCAACCAGACGATGAAGGCCCTTAGAAAATCGCTCACCAGCGCCAAGGATCACCACTCCTCCCACCACATCTCAACCCCCATCACCAGCCCAACGCTTTCCAGGGCTACAATTAACCTCCCTCCGCCGACCCGCGTCATCCGCGCCACCTCAAAATACCGTTCCCAGGCTCCGCAACAGCTCTCGTTCGAGAAGGGCGACTTCTTCCACGTCCTTCGAGATATTGACAACCAGGGTCTCTGGTACGAGGCCCACAACCCGGTGACCGGTGCCCGTGGCCTCGTGCCGAGGGCGATGTTCGAAGAGTTCTCCAAGGGAAACCCTATGTATGCACTCTACGGTCCATTAACCACCTTGTTATTCAATGGCTGCTGATCTTAATCTTGCATCCTTACGTAGTTCCCGGGCGTCCACATTCGGCTCACCCAAGGAGGGCTCCTCTCCAACATCTCCGACGGTCAAGACTCAGGTTTTCTACGCGATTGTTCAACACGATTTCATAGCGGAAAGGCCGGACGAGCTCGAGGCGAAGGCTGGAGACCCCATTTCTGTCGTCGCCCAATCTAATCGAGAGTGGTTTGTCGCGAAACCGATCGGTCGACTTGGTCGGCCGGGCCTCATCCCCGTCTCGTTCGTGGAGGTTCGCGATCCGATCACCAACCAACCTATCCGCGACGTCAATGCGCTAATCGACCAGGGAGCCCTCCCCAAAGTTGAGGAGTGGAAGCGTCAGATGCTCAACTACAAGGCCACCAGTATCTCGTTGGGTGTTTTGGATGATTCGACCCTCAAGTCCGGAGTTTCGGACAGCCCCTTCATGCCCAAGTCCACCTCGGTTCCAGCATCATTACCCTCAGCTTCCTCCCCACCCCTATCTGCATACCCACCCCAATCTCAACCCGCTGACGAGAGCCAAACCCTACCGGAAGGGATCCTTCTCTCCGCAGAAGTCGTCTCGTTCCATTCGGAAATGGACGAGTATTGGTTCCGCGTACATATCATATTCCAGCCATATAACCAAAACGGCAGTTTCGACCTCCCCCCCGCTAAACAACACGTCCTCTATCGATGCTATAACGACTTCTACGACTTCCAGATCGAGCTGCTCGAGAAGTTCCCCAAGGAGGCTGGACGAGAGGTGGAGAACCCTTCTCCCCGTTTGATCCCGTATATGCCCGGCCCCGTCGACCACGTTGACAACGCGGTCACGCTGACGAGGAAAGACGAGCTGGACAAGTACCTCCGGTCGTTGTGCAAGTTGAAGGAGACGACCGCGAAATATCTCCTGGAATCTATGGTCGTCAGGAAGTTTTTGGCCATCAAACTTGGAGACGCAGAGATGGACATTGATCCACGTACGGAAGAGATTCAAGCCCTTTTCGGTGCTGGAGACCCACCAGACGGGTATCCCCAGGAACTGCCGGATGACGATATCAATGGTTTATACAATCAGATGGATCGCATGAACCTCAATGGCGGACACGAGAATGGGTACGACAATGGAGGTTCCCGCTCGGGCTCTCGTGCGCACGACCCACACAACTACAACGAAGAAGCGCACGATCCGCGCGATAAACAATCTTCCCGGCATCCTCAAAACCACCAGAGGACAGGTTCCACGGCTTCATACCAGCAGCGAACTTCAGCGTACAGCTCATCCCCCGGACACTCCCCTCTATCCGTGCAGACAAAACCCCCGTGGGCACAGAGCCATCCTTATTCCGCTGGGGGGTGGAACCACACGAACAACCACGACCGTGACGATCATTTCGGCAATGAGCGGGGTCGAAGTTCTATCACTTCCGTGACTTCACCGATATCACCTACATCTCGATCGCGATCCCAGTCGAACGCCACCAGGCTCAACTCTCCTCCTATCTCGGCGACTAATCCTCAAACCGCGTTTGTGAAGATCAAGATCTTCGACAGCATGACGGAAGACTTGATCGCCATCCGTGTCCATCCACGGGTCTCGTACGCGCAGTTGATGGAGAAAGTCCAGTCGAGGCTCGGTGCGGGTGTCAAGAACCTGAAATACCGGGAGAGCACAGGAGGCGCGTTTGTGGAACTGTTGGATGATGAGGAGTTGAGGACGTGGATAGAAGTGACAGACAGACACATACTGTACGCAGACTGAAGCACTGGTTGGTTCGGGAGTCCGCTGTGGTTATTGGTCGTCTTTATTGCCTTCGCTCTTCATTTCTATGTTCCCGTATGTCTGGGTTGTATCTCTGTCGTTCCCCCACACCAGCACTATCTCACGTCCTATCCTCCCGCTCTTCTTGGTTCTCCGTTCGTTCTACTCTACGTCTTTTGTATTCCCTAACTCCCCATTGACTAAGTACATACATGTCGTTTCTCCTCCCTCTCCTCCTCCTCCTCCTCCTCCTCCTCCTCCTCCTCACCTGTCTTCATCCTTCCTGGCGCCGTTTTCGTGTCTGTTGTACCCCGCTAATCTACGCTTTCTACACTATGGATCTGGCTCTCCGAGGCCGTACCTCGAATACCCATATTCC